>OLGY01000002.1_pt1 | contig 254645 bp, 213 predicted proteins | sample 1605951 | NCBI WGS metagenome assembly OLGY01 (sample SAMN03283280) | human gut metagenome | biome: human-associated habitat; material: feces | host: Homo sapiens | place: Peru | collected 2012
CCCAAAACGATCAGCTTAAAGGATGACAGTCGCTTTTTTCTATGTGTAATTTCAGACATATATACTTCTCCTGTTTTTGTTTGTTTACAAAGAGTATATCATAAAATATAAAAAAACAGTGTAATGATCCGGTGTGCTGTATTAAGATTGCATTAAGGCTCTCGGCTTTGACAAAGGCACCGCCGAAGGAGCCATATCAATTCTGACAGAACTCGGCATCATATCATGATCAGACATTCGAATAAAATATCCCCATATAATTTCTGGGAATAAATAATTTCAGAATTATATGGGGCATTTTATGTCTGTTCTATATTTCTACTAATAAATTATTCACATAAACATATCTATCATAGATAATCATACACTTTACAAAAGTCCCTTAACGTCCTCCGCGATCATCTCTGCGTCAAGACGATTATCCTTAAGAACCTCTTCGACATCGTACCTGTCGAGGAATTCCTTCTTAAGGCCATAATTCAGCACCTTCATATCTGAATCGCCGTAGAATCTTGCAATCTTCTCACCGAATCCGCCGTCCAGCATACCATCCTCGATCGTGACGACAACTGAGTGATCTGCCTTGAGGCTCTCAAGAAGCTCCTCGTCAAGCCCTGTGATATAGTATGGATTGATGACTGTTACATCAACTCCAAGCTCACTCTCCATCTCGTCCGCCACAGCATTTGCCAGGCTGTAGAAGGTTCCAAGTCCGAGTATGGCAACCTTGCTTCCCTTCTGTGTCACCTCATACTTATTCAGATCTCCGAAGTCCTTCGTAACAGGTCGTCCACTTACCATCGCACCGCCCGGGAGCTTGATAGCCACTGGATGCTCATTCTGCTCTATGCTCCAGTCAAGCATAGCAATATACTCTTCCTTTGTTGTCGGAGCAAGATATACAAGATTCGGGATATTTGAAAGCATCGGGATATCCTGAAATCCCAGATGTGTCACATCATTCATTCCATATACAGATCCCGCAAATGTCACTATAGTGGCTGCATTGTTGTTGATACAGAGATCCTGAGATACCTGGTCAAATGTTCTCTGCACAAATGAGCTGTACACGCCGAACACCGGCTTGCCGCCGCCTGCTGCAATTCCCGATGCAAGAGCCACCGCTGTCTCCTCTGCGATTCCCACGTCGACAAACTGCTTTCCGGCCTCGCACCTCTTGTCCTCTGTGAAGCCCATGACTGTTGGTGTTCCGGCTGTGATGGCAACAACCTTTGGGTCCTTCTTCATCTTGTCAAGCAGGTAATCGCAGGACACGCTTGAGTAATCCTCCTCGCCGCCTTCAAATAACGATTTTCCTGTCTTTATATCAAATGGGCCGTTGTAGTGCCACTGCTCCTTGTGCTCCTCGGCTGGGGCATAGCCCTTTCCCTTGAGGGTTCTGATGTGAACCACAACAGGCTTCTTTGTATCTTTTACCTTCTGGAATGTGTCTATGAGAGCTGCCACATCATTGCCCTTATGCACATAATAATAGTCAAGTCCCATGGCACGGAACAGATTGCACTCTGCTGTTCCCTTTGTATCCCTGAGTAATTTGAGATTTGTATAGAGTCCACCGTGGTTCTCAGCTATGGACATATCGTTGTCATTTACAACTATGATGAGGTTGCCATCCAGCTCTTTAGCGTAATCCAAGCCTTCAAGGGCCTCTCCGCCTGACAGTGAGCCATCGCCGATCACCGCTATCACATTGCCATCTGCGCCCTGGAGGTCCCTTGCCTTTGCAAGGCCTGCAGCAAGACTGATAGATGTTGAGGTATGTCCAACCGTGAAGAAGTCGTGCTCGCTCTCATGCGGGTTGCTGTAACCGGTGACATCATCATAGTGCTCCTCATAGAGGTATGCATCCTTCCTTCCAGTGAGCATCTTGTGCGGATAGCTCTGATGTGACACGTCATACACAATTTTATCCTTAGGTGACTCAAATACATAGTGAAGTGCTATGGTTGCCTCCACCATACCAAAATTCGGTCCAAAATGTCCGCCGTGTTTGCTGGCTCTGATGAGAAGCGCATGTCTCATCTCGTCTGCAAGTGTTCTCATCTCGTCTACTGTCAGTTTCTTTACATCCTGTGGTCCGTTGATATTTTCAATATACATTTTTTCTTTATCCTCCTGTTTTTACATAGTTAATTACTGCTCATTAACATAGTGTATTACCATTCGCTGATCTGCCCTTCCACTTACATCCATACATGCTCTAGATCGTGCATCTATCATTCACAATCGGTAATTTCCCCGTCCCATACAAGCCTGCCGGTCTTCACGGCCTCCTCATATTTGGATATCTTGTAATGTAATCTCTCCATGGTGGCTTCAATCTGTTTTCTCTGCTCCTCAAGTTTCTCATACTGCTCCTTAAGGAGATCCAGCCTCGCGCCAAATGTAGCATCTCCCATCTGGAACAGTTTTACATATTCAATAAGCGCCTCTATCGGAACCCCAGCATTTCTCATGCATACAGTGTGTTCAACCCAATCGACATCCTTTTCCTGATAATCTCTGTTGCCACTGGCATTTCTCGCTACAGGAGGGATAAGCCCGACCCTCTCGTAATACCTGAGCGTATCAGCGGTGATATCAAACTTTTCACTTACCTCTTTGATAGTCATATTGCCACCTCTTTCCTAATTTCAAGAAAACCTTTCTATTTATAGCTATATGCACTCACACAATACCTATATGTTACATTGAATATATCACTTGGAGCTCACTCCAAGTCAACCCCCAATTTTCACCCCTTATGGGGACGGAGGTGGCTGACCCCATACAGGATATAAAAGAGGCGGGCAACGTAGTTACCGCTGTCCGCCTTTATATACATGAATATGTAAATTTTTATGCTACGCACTGATTCCAACTGTCGAGCAGATGTTTACTGCAATGATATTATCTACTGTTACACCAAAGATGGCGGCCAGAATGATCAGGTTGTCTACGGTTGGCATAGCCATACCCTTCTGCCACTTGTATATCGCATTTGGAGTGGCAAATCCAAATATATCCTGCAGATCCTTTACAGAAAGACCTGCGTTCTGTCTAAGCCTCACAATATTTCTGCCTGTTCCTGCCATGTCAATTGTTGGTACATTACACATAATACTTCCCTCCTAAAATTCTCATCTCATCTGCATTGCTACAATTGTGGACCGCGCAAAGCGCATCCCCTGGCGCTCCTAACGATCTGACACATACAATCTCTGCCATGTCGCTCCCTTCCTTTTATCTCTTAGTTCTGGCAGATTTCTTTTTCACAAAGACGAGTTCAAAAACACAAAAACGCCCATCTACATGAATACTTATATAATACTCACATAGATGGACGTTTTTTTGTACATCATGATTCCAATCTATAAATGCTGATAGATCTGGCTGATCTCAGTCTATCGAAACCTATTTGATCTGTTATGTATTTGCTCAGATCATTCAGGTCAGCATATTTGTATGATCATGTTCCGTACGCTCTCGCCCTGTACCATATGAGTACATATGTTCACGCAGCTTATCATCTGTATGTAAAGTATTCCCTGCCACATCACTATTAAACTCTCGGGTTATGTATTTAGCGAAAACTATACTTAACATGATTCTTTCCTTTCCTGACTACCCTTCCGGGTTCCTTTTCCTTAGTCATTTCTTATTGGTGTGTCCTAATTTTCTTCTTTTATTTGACCACCTAAACTGTACTCTACCACAAATATAATTATTTGTCATTACACCGCTGGTATAAAATTATTTTATCCCCGGCTGCTTCTAGCTCCCTCTCTATCTAGGTCATGATAACATCCACCAGATACTCCTGCTGTCTTGGACCAAGCTCCACTCCCGGGGCAAATGTATGCCACTTACGTATGCATTCCCGGCAGCATGTAGCCGTCGCATGCTGTGCCACAAATATCGGATGTCCACGCATGGGGGTCTGCTTTCCGTCATTTGGTATGAACGCCGGAGCTTCCCTCTGCGCTATGAAATCCCGTGCATGCTGTCTTATGGTATCCAGCCCCTTTTCTTGTATATAGTCGATATCTTTCTGTGTAAGATGAAATCCACTGCGAAATTTCGACCTTCCCAGACGCTCAAAAAGCCGGGCATACCATTCTTCCTTTGTCACCCCTATCATCTCCATGTAATTCTATAGCAGAAAATCTCTACAACACTACGTCATTTCTCACAGAAAAATTCTATCTCCTCGCCAAGCGGTCCTCGGCAGAACGCGATTCTTGCCGGAAACTTGGGATCCGACTGGATCTCTATATCCTTAGGCTCTACGAACACATCATATCCAGCATCTCTGACCGCTGCCACACAGGCATCCACGTCATCCGTGGCAAATGCAAAATGTCTTATATTTCCCTGCGGAAGCGGTGACTCACCATCCTCAAACACCTCGATTATTCCGTCCCCGGTATCGAACATGATTCCGCCATCCCAGCTTCTCGCAACTGAAAGTCCAAGTATGTCTCTGTAAAACTCTGCAACTTTCCTATATTTCTCTGCATCCGAGCATTTGAGTGCCACATGATGTATTCCTTTTATAAGTGCCATGATCTTATCCTCCTGTACCAATATGTTCCACTATATAATAGCACTTTTACACGAGGTATATCCAGCTATGAAACAAATGTATATTCTGCTTTTTTAATTGTCTTCTTGTCGAATTTTATCTATAATATTTTTAATGGATTCTAAACCTTCAAAAATCAGTTTTTCAGATTTAAAATGACACAATATCGTTTGATAATCTATGAACACAAAAACTTTTATTTTAATTTCAAAATAATTACCATAAAAAATTGTTCACTGCTCGTATATATATTGAGAATCATTCAGACAAAAGTTAAATAAACCATCAGGTTCAACCTGATAATCATTACGTGACATGCAAGAGCAGCTCTGCCAAGTGTGTTTCTTAGCGGGCTGATGTTCAAAAGGAGGAAATCATATGAGAAAAAAAATAACAGCATTACTACTCAGCACCTGTATATGCGCAGGTCTTGCCGGCTGCGGCACAAATACACCGGGAAATAATCCTAGTCACACAAAAAACGATTCATCAGTCACTTCACTCACTGACAACATCACTGTGACTCCGGTCAAAACGGATATAACATCATTTGACCAGCTAAAGAACGGAATCAATGAATTCTCTATGAATATGTATTCTGCTCTTCCTGCTGATAAGAACATATTTTACTCGCCTTACAGCATTGCAAGTGCACTGTCCATGCTGGATGTAGGTGCAGACGGAGCAACCAAAAAAGAGCTCGAAAATGCTCTCGGAATAACAGACCTTGATGAGTGGAATGATGAGATGAAAGCATATCTGTCAAAGGACTGGTCTCAGAATACATTTGTCAACACAGCGAATTCAATATGGATGAACAAGGGAACGACTTGGGCGGCCAATATAAATTCCGACTTTCTTACACCAGCCAAGGATTATTACTCCGGTGAAGTCTACGAGGCTGACTTCGATGGTCAGGCAGACAAGGTCGTTCAAAATGTCAACAACTGGGTGAGTGACAACACCAACAAGATGATCCCCGAAATCTTAAAGGATATTCCTGGCGGAACCGTGATGATGCTCATAAACGCAGTTTATTTCGAGGGAAAATGGGATACTCCTTTTACCGAGGATCAGACTTTTCAAAGCAGCTTCTACGGAACCGATAAGGAAAGCGTTGTTGATATGATGCATCTCTACGGTGAGCATTTCACATACATTGACAACGGTGAGATCAAGGGAATCGTACTTCCATACGACGGCGACAATGTTGTTATGAAAGTGTTCATGCCAACCGCCGATGACGGAGACATAAATGAACTCTTTGACAAACTAAGCAACGAAGAAAAACAGAAGCTCATCAGTTCTCTGGATGATGCCAGCAACGTAGAGATCGATACTCTCCAGCTCCCAAAATTCACAGATGAGCAGCGTATCGACGATCTTGACGACATTCTGAAAAACATGGGAATCCAGTCGGCATATTCGGAGAGTGCTGACTTCTCCAAGATCGCCGATGGCATAGCCGTTTCATCAGTCAACCACCGGGCAAAGGTGATCGTGGACGAGAACGGAACCAAGGCCGCCGCAGAGACAGACATCATGATCAAGGAAACAGCAATGATGCCAAGTGAGGAAACATATAACTTTATTGTGGACAAGCCATTTGTGTATGTGATTGAAGATCAGAGCACTGGAATGATCCTGTTCATGGGCAGGGTGAATTCGCTGTAATTTTTGATTATCCACACATGCCAGGACTTGCTTCATCAGCTTTTACCTGCGAAGAATGGAGCTTTTTCGCTTTTTGCGCTGGTTTTTCTCGCAAAGGAATGGAGCTTTTTCGCTTTTTGCGCTGGTTTTAAAAATTGGAGTACAAAATTTTCACTTTTCTTTGAGAATATCAAAAAAGCACACAAGGTCTCAAAATCTTGTGTGCTTTTGTTCGTTTTTTCCACAAAAAGTGATAAATTTTTGCGCTTTTTATTGTGCCCACATAATCAAGTCGCTAATATAAGTTTCCAGAACAGAATGACTACCAGCTATTTGCTGATAGCTCTGCCTTTTTTATTTATCCTAAATCCACTATTCCGACTTTGTCTCTGAATTCTCATTGGATTCTATCGTGTCACCTGTTTCTCTGAGATTCTTCTCTCTTATATACTGAATAGCCTCTTTTACGGCTGCTTCCTCCTCATCCTTTGCTATCTTTCTTGCATAGGATACAGTCTTTACGAGGTTGGCTATGAGTATAATGGCAAGCGGAACAAGAATTATAGGTACAAATATAAGTGGGTTGGACACAAGCCTCACTATCTTGCCAAGTACGAGTGATGACCACACCACCCTGCCAAGCAGATCTCTTGAATCCACATCGTAACGGTCCACCACATTATTGGCATCGCCCTTTGTAATATACCTATAATTATTACCATCCGTCTCTATCGAGACAACTCTATGTGTATTTACCGCACCAGAAAGAGCCGGATCCGAGGAATAAAATGATATCACATCATTCTCATGTATGGATGCCGGATCTGTCTGCTTAACAATTATCAGCGAATCCACATCGTAGGTTGGTGCCATACTGCCTGTGGTTACCCGAAGTGCCATGTAACCAGCTATGTTCGGAGTCTTACCCGGTTTGGTCATCACCACTATAAGCAGTACAAATACCGCCGCAATGATGATAATGACCGATAGTACATTTATAATTGTATATAGTATCTTCTTAAACATAAAAGTATATCCTGTTGCAACTTTTTACTACTTATCGTCTGCAGAATTCTTTCGTTCTCGTCTTTCCTCAAGAGAACGTCTTATGTAATGGCTGAGGCTGTTTGCCTCCGCCTTTGCCAAAGCCTTCTGTTCTCTCTTCTGTGCTGCTTCGATCTGTTCATCTGCCTTCCGCTGCATCTCAGCAATCTGCTCAGCTGCACTCTTCTGCGCAGCTGCTGCCTGCTCTGAGGTCTCTCTCTGGATCCTTGCAATGGTCTCTGCCATTTCCTTCTTCATTGCCTCTATGTCTGATGATGCATTGCTGCGGGCTGCACGAACCTCTGTTTCTGCTTCACTTCTAGCCGTTGCCACTGCCGCCTGAGCCTCCTGAATAGCTACATCTTTGGAAGACTGCGCAGCTGCTGCCTGCTCCCTTGCTGCTGCCGCCTCTGCCTCGCTATTTTCAGCACGTTTCTGAGCCTCCGCCATACGCTGTTCAAAATCTGCCGCTGATCTCTCAGCCTCGGCTCTGAGCTTCCCGGCTTCAGCAACCTTCCTGTCAGATTCTGCTTTGATATCTGACACTGTTTTTTCTGCCTCTGCCTTGATGTCTGCAATAAGTCTCTCAGCCTCAGCTTTTGTATCAGCTATCTGCTTATCTGCCTCGGCTATCTGCTTACCCGCCTCAGCCTTTACAGCTTCGATCTCTTCTGAACTATTTCTCCTGATCTGCTCTATCTCTGACTGTGCCTGCAGCTTTGCTTCCGCTATCTCCTCGGCTGCAATCTTATGCGCTCTGTCTATATCTTCTGCCGCCTGTTTTCTGACCACTTCAAGCTCTGTCTCTGACTTCTGTGTTATCTCAGCGATCTGACTGGCAGCTTGCGCCTTAACCCTGGCCACCATATCCTCTGCGTTCTTCTCAGCTTCATCGACCGCTGCCTGTTTCTCAGCCTGGGCCTGTTCAACCGCGGTCTTCATCTCGGCCTGGGCCTGTTCAACCTTGGACTTCATCTCAGCCTGCACCTGTTCAACCCTGGACTTCATCTCAGCCTGAACTGCTTCCATGGCAATCTGTGCCTCATTCTGAGCCGCCTCAAATGCTGCCAGTGCGTCTGCCTCCGCCTTCTCCGCCGCATCCTTCGTCTCCTGATGAGCCTTCTGTTCCTCAGAAAACTGCATCATATAAGAGTTGCGCTCCTCCTCGGTCTGAGCCTGCAGATCAGAGAGCTGCTGCAGCTGCTCATTCAGGGAATCAATCTGCCACTGCAGATCAGACATGGAGAACTGCATCTCCGAAACTGTCTGCTCAAGCTCCTGGGTGTGCTGCTTTTCCTGTTCGAGTGCGGCCTCGGCATCCAGCTGTGCCTGAGTTACCTCCTCGACAAATACCTTTCGGATCTCAACATCAGGTATATTCGGATCGTCTACTATCTCCTCCTTGATCTCCTTTATGAACTTAGGCTTTACAGGTTCTTTCTTCTCAACCGCGATCTCGTTCATCTTGCGGGGATCGGACTCAAGAAGGCTCTTGAAAACCGTATAGTTGGTTATCATGTTGATATACATCTGTAAGAGGTACTCTTCATCAAATTCCATTGCGGAATCTTGTTCCTCTATACTGAAACCAACTTCATCATAGCTCTCTATAAACTGCCACAGCTTATAACACGCACGATAATCCGGATCCTTCATCATAAGGTTTGTTCTCTGGATAGGACTGTGAACCTTGGCACAACCGTTCATGATCTCACAGAATGAGCTCTGCCTCAGAACCCTCGACATACGGCGCACACGATCGATCCTCTTGAAGACGCTCATGTTATCCGTATCGTTTTCCACAAGGCTCTGCTTGTTCTTGACAGTCATCTCCACCTTATAGGATATCTGCTCATAGGCATCGTCCACCTTGCTCTCCATGCTCATGACATTGCAGGTCTCATCCCCTGTCGCCCAGAAGATCACATCTGTACGCTTATCTACGAAAGCAAAGAGTCTCTGTATAAGGTGATATACAAATCTGTTCTCATAAAGATCATAGCTCTCCTCTGTCGTCACATTGAGAATTTTGGTCGGCTGCATCTCTCCGGCAGCATTTGTGGCTATGAACTGTGTGTTCTGACTGAGATGGCGCACGCTGTCGGCACTGATCTTCTTCGCCAGGGCAACCGGAACGACCTCCTCTTTTGTCGCGATAAACCTTCGAGGCTTGTCAACTATCTTGAAAATAGATTCTATTCCCTCTTCAACCACCGTAAGCCAGGTCTCGTCAACCACCTTGTGAAGAACTCTGTTCACCTGATGGAGCTTGTTGTCACCTGCCTGTATCATCTCAAACATGTACTGGAAATATCTGTCATCACCAAGTGCCTCTTCCACACTTCCCGTATACTTCTCGTACAGATTCGTGATCGTCAGATCATCCTCGGAATACTCAGACTCCTCGTCATCCCATCCATCACCGGCACTGTCCCATTCATCCGGGCTCGGCACTCCGTCTCCACCAAGATCATCCCACGCGTCCGGGCTTGGCACTCCGTCATAACCGGCATTGTCCCACGCGTCCGGGCTCGGCACTCCGTCCGGAACAAACTCTTCAGTTGTATTATCATTAATATCTGGTCTATCTGCCATACATTTTCTCCTGCCTAATATATAAACGATTGAAATATAAATTATTGCCCACTAATATCATCAATACAGATTCTGAATTCGTCTCAGGTACTCCTTACTGTCATTCATTCCCTCTGTACCAAATATCTTTTCTATGTAACTGATAAGTCCTGTGATCTCATCACGTACAAAGCTCACGTTCAAACTTTCAAACTTCTTCAGAACAGTTCTGGCAACGATATAATCCATGGCATCAAGCTCTGTTCCGCCACAGGCAACATACACCGGTATGAAATCATACATATGCTTCATGATACGGTTTCCAAATGAAAGCTTAAATCTTGTGAGCAGGTATTTATCCAGCTTCTGTATATTCTCCATCATCACATCACTGATAGGATGCTCGACCTTTGCCTTCTGGAACAGATACAGCAGATGCTCCGTTGTGATCTCACATGCAGGCTGAAGATCGCACTCAAATGCGTCCGCCCTCTCGTTCAGCTCGATCGGCATCGCACGGTCATATACCTTATCAGTAATCGTAAATGTAGAATCATCATTGTTCGCCGTACCGATGAACCAGGTTCCATCTGTGACATGTATCTTTCCTGAATCAAGCTTTACTGGATCTCCATCCCATGCGGTCGGAACAAGATCCAGAACCCATTCATCCTTGCTTGGCATCTCCAGAACGGACAGCATCTCAGCAAAGTAATACTCGATACGGGCAAGGTTCATCTCGTCCAGGACGATCATGGTCGGCTCCTGTCTGTAGTTCGCCTCATAGAGAGCTCTCAGGAATTCCGTCTCATTGAACCTCTTGGAGAACTCATTAAAATAACCGAGCAGCTCAGTACGGTCACGGAATGACGGCTGAACAGACACTATTGTAGCCGGATTGTTCATATAACGGCTGAACGAATATGGAAGACTCGTCTTACCTGTACCGGATATACCCTCAAGTATGAGCAATTTACTTGCCGCCATACCTGCGACAAATCTTCGGATGATCTCAGGGGTATAGTACAGATGCAGCTGACTTGCCGCAAACAGTCTGTAATTATCCACAAATTCTTCAAGTGATATATCATTGTTGAATGCCGGCTCAACATAATTCGCATATTTCTCATCCACAAGCTGCAGCTTTGGAAAACGATGTACCACATCCGGCTTGTCCTCCAGAACCGCCTTGAGTGTTCCACCGGCGATGACAGCCCCAGGCACTACACCGGCCTTGCCTCCTGCAGCAACCGCAGAAGGAACCACAGACGCTGCAGCCTCACCTGATGCATTTGTCACATTGCCAACAGTAGGTATGCCATCATCCACGAGTGCAGATGCACCCATATAAGGTATTCTCTCTGTTCCACCCATGGCGTTGACCTTCAGTGCAAGGATACTATTCTTCTCATCCATGAGATTGAGTACCTGCTTGTTCAGTCTTCCTATCTCTTTGTAAAGCTCTGAATTATCCACATCGTCATTCTTGAGCTGATGTTTCAATATGATCTTTCTGACAATCAGAACAACTATAAGTACAGGTATTGCAATGAGTATGAGCATGAGCAGTACAGACAATATCTTTCCTGCTATATTCAATGTGCCTATATAGGTCTTGAATATAAGGAAATAGTCTGCCCATCCGGTTATCAGCAATCTCAGCAAAGATGCCAGAACCTGCGCTATGTTATATACAACCTGCGACAGGATCTCAAATGCAAACTTTAAAAATTCACTCACTAAACTTATTCCTCCTATTTCTCAGAATCTGCAGAACCATCTGACATGCCATCAGCAGCCCCGTTTTCTGAATTGCCGGCTGAAGCATTTGCTGCCTGGGCTTTGGCCAGTTCTTCTGCCGCCTTGCGTTTCATCTCCTCAGCCTCCGCGCGAAGCCTCTCAGCCTCTGCAAGCTTTGCCTCTGCATCACTCTCAGCAGCTCCATCATCTCCGCCAGAAGCTCTGACCTTGAGTCTTGCCTCCTCTGCCGCCTGTGCATTCTCCACAGCAATGGCTCTCTTCAGTCTGATATTGATCATGATGAGGTTGTATACCTGATAGATGAAGAATATCAACATAGGTATTACGATAACGATAAGGAATCCCACACTGCTTGACAGGAAATCCATCACCTTGCCGACCTTTGCCCAGTGACCCACGTATTTGCCGACGATATCTCCATCTGAAATGATGTGCTGGTCGGCTGCGGCATTGTTGTCACCTCGGGTAGTATAGCTTCTCGCACCGCCCTCCGTCTCATCGATCTTCTCAATACGGTGGGTGTTCAGCGCATACTGGTTCTCAATAAGTGTGTGGAAACATACGATATCTCCGACCTCAAGCTTGGCCGTGTCACATTTCTTCACAAATATCAGATCGCCCTTCTCAAATGTCGGCGACATGGAATCCGACTGTACCGTCATCGGCGTATATCCAAGTATGCTTGACACATTCTGACTATCCTTTGTTGCCATCGTCGTAAATGCATATAGAGCTGCGATCAGAATAACCGCCCAAAGTAATACACTCACTATAACTGTTGCTGCTTTTTTCATGTTTTTTCTCTCCCTATCTTATTGGTATCGCCACACTCCTACGAGTGTGGCATGTCGTCGGCCCGCCTCCTACTCTGTAAATGACTTGCCGTTCATGTCTGTTCCTGTAAATCTGAGTCTTATGCTGTAGCCAGCTTTCTTGAGCTCATCCGTGCACTGAGGGTCTGTACCCTCAAGCCATATGTGCACCACAACTGCCTTATCTTCGCCCTCTTTCAAGGTGAATATCGAATTGGCATCACTGAGCTGCATATCTGAAGCCGCCGCCAATCCAAATGTCTTGGCGGTTCCCAGAGTCTCAGATGTATCACCCGCTCCCGGATCATATATCCAGGTCTGTCCATCTGCGGTAAATGATATCCTCATCGCCTGGGGAAGCGCCGCCACACCGGAACTGACCATAGTGCCATCGCCCTTACCCGTGTCACTGTCAGCGCTGGTGAGGTGGACTATCATATCCTTCGCCGCCATAAAGTGCAATGTGAATTCCAGATACGAGCCCTCAGTCGCCTTTGCCGCTTTTCCATTCTCATATGTGAATGTGCTGTAATCCGAGGTAGTTACCGGAGACAAAGGTGTCGCACTCATTGAAAATCCTTTCTCCCTCTGGATCCTGTTCTGAATACTCTCAAATGAAAGCGTTCTCACGTACTGATCTATTGTATCATGTGCATCCAGATCCATCCTCATCTCCACATCCGCCACGATATCCAGCCCCATGGTGTTGACCTTCGTCCTGTCGGCTATGGAGAACCACGCCACGGTGGCCGCCGTAACTGCCACAAGCGCGATGAGTGTCAGCATGAGAGATATATACACCCTCTGTCTGACATTTTTTTTATTCTGATCTTTTTTATCCTGATCATTCTTATTCCTGATCTCTGCCATCATCTGCTGCCCTCCTGACTTATCATGCCATAGAATGCCAGATGAAGCTGAGCTGCATCGAAACTTATCGAGTTCGAACAGTCAGGATCGCATCCCTCAAGATAAAAATATACGTCCAAAGTGTACTCCTTGTTCAGCTCCATACTGACAAGCGGTGTATCCGGAATATCCACTGACGATTCTCCCCATGTAATGGTGTAATCATCCACACTCACACTCGGATCGCTGACAGCATTTACGCTGCCCCCCGCATACGAGAGAACCTGTCCATCACCAAGAGTCTTACCATTTACCACTGTGTTGAACACCCTGTCACCGGACGGATTTCCGCTCTCGCTAAGTCTCAGTATAACCGATCCCGCATCCACACCATCCGCGCTGAACTTAAGTCCAAGCCTTGATGCATTGAGCAGCATGCCATCCGCCGCATTCCCGAGGACTCCATCACTCTGATCGAGGTAGAGATCAAGCTTTGTACCCGGATCCCAGCCACTTCCTGCAGCTCTCAGATATATCCTGCCGTGATAATAATTCTCCTCATTCTGGACTAACTGAAATGCCGTAGCCTGTCCTGATACTGTCACAGGTGCGGCAACGAAACTCACCAGATCAGATGTAGATACAGGGAGCAGGCGATCCGCTTTTGTATTATTCACTTGTACTATCCGCACCGTACTGCTGTCCCTGAAACTACTGCCCCCGCTCTCGCTGAGCTGCAGCTCCATGGTCTCTTCTCCAGTTCTGGCAGTTGCCGTGCTGGTCGCCACCTTCTTATTGGAGGAAAACCAGGCATATGTTGCTATCACCAGGACTAACAGAGCCGTAACGGTGGTCACTCCCAGGAACCATGTCCTGAACCAGCGTCTCATATTGCCGCTCCTTTCCTAACTAAATCTGTTATTTCGCAACATCCGTCTTCACACCTGCAAATGCAAGTCTTATGTTGGAATCTATATTCTGTACCTGATTCACACACTGCTCATCGCAGCCCTCAAGATACAGCCAATATTCAACAGAAGCAATCTCATCAGCATCAAGGCTGAAGAGTTTATTTGCTCCCGCAGTATATTCATCATTACCTGCCGCCTGCGCCATGTAGTCCGACACATTTACCACCGGATCACTCACATAACTGGCAGCGCCACTACCTGATATACCAGAAACCACAGTTCCAACCGCCGGCACTGTAGCCTTCGCCTCTGCTGCAGCGGTACTTCCCAGGTCATCAAGTCTCATCACAAATGTCCGGGAACCATCATGGTTGGTGATCTTTAATCCAAGTCTCATGGCCGCAAGAGCCTGAGCGTCACTTCCCAGCTGAAGTTCCTCTCCGTTAAAATATACATTGCACGGTGCACCCTCACTTTTCAGGTATACCGTTCCATGAAAGGTATCTGAGTCAACCCTGTCATCTGCGTTCTCATAAGAGACCGCGATTCCTTCCTTATTCTGCATGATCACTCTGTAAAAACTCTCCAGATCCGCTGTGGACACCGGTTTAAGTGCCTGTGCATCCCCGGCAGATACCAGATCGCATTCCCTGTCAAATGGCCCGCTCTCCGCTGTACTTATCAGCAGATTCGTGTCACCATCACTCACAGTTCCGCCCATAGGCGTAACATTGGTGTGAGCCCTGCCGGAAGCAGTAAACCACGCATATGTGACTCCCGTCACCGATACCAGAAAGAAAAGCATACCAACAATCGCCATGACCAGCGACTTTCTCAGCCTCTTTACGGTCTCCTTGTTATTCTCAGCACCGTCTGTATTGTTCACATTTTCCACAGGGCTCACCCCCTTTCTTTCATTCTTATATGGTCAACTACGGATACTCAGTTTTCTGTTTCGTTCCACATTCACCGATTTGCTTTTCTGTATTACTTTACTCCTGCACCACCCCGGCAAATGACACCGCAAGTTTTTTCAGCGTCTCACCACACAGATTTGCAGTGCAGTCCTCGTCACAGCCCTCAAGCCAGATGTATACCTCTATATGCACAGGAGTTCCCGGCTTCCCATGTCCGTCACCTGTTATAGTACACATTTTCTTTGATCCGCTTTTCAGCGTTACCTCACCAGTGTCACTGTTGTAGTTACAATATGCCACTGATGTGTATGGCGCAAATGGAACCGTCGTCCCATCTTTTTGGCTGCTGTCCAGCACATATCCCTCTTTTCCTGTGGCTGTGTTGTAATCAGCCTCAGGATTCTTCTTGTCATTTATAGCAAATATATATTCGCCCTGCACCCTGCCGTTTGCTCCCGGCTCATGCACCACAAGACCAACTCTGATAGCCGAGGATATAGGCTTTTTGTCATCGCTGTCCTCGTACCCTATATCTGACACATATATGTCCGTCGGATCTCCATTGGTCCTCAGGTACATGCTTGTATGGTAGTATTCACTGGCATCACTGCTCTTGAACATATACGCCACCACATCATTCTTGCCATCCCCGACCGCGACAAACCTGGCTGCCTTCTGGAACCCACCTGCTATACTGTTGGTGGACACCGGGGTGAGCCGTCCCTGAAAGCTGTCAAGAACCGCTGCCGAGCCATACTCTCCCAAATAGCTGTTGCTTATCTGAAGATTTGCACCGGCACCGGCCGCCATACGCACATCCGTGGTGTGGCGGCTGGTGTTATAAATATACCATGCATAGGTTGCTGAAACAACGGCACACAGCGTGATAATAACCACCAAAATACTTATCGTGAGCCTGCGCCGCAGAGACTTTGTATTGGTTGTTTTTTCATATGTATCCATGACCTGTGGTGGCTCACCTCCTTCAGTGTATCCTTAATTGCTTACAAATTCCGGTTTGATTCTCGTAAATGTATATATTACATAATCGGATGCTGTCATCTTCTCAACAACTGCTCCTGAAGCATCCAGTATCTCCACCTGCATGACTACTTTGTAATTCGAATACATATGTCCTTCTATCTTTTTCAAACTTTCTTCATCCACATTAACATAGAGATTGACAGCCTGAGTGAATGTATTTCCATCGAATACCGCACTCTTCTTTATGCTGCTCTTATCACCATCCGTGTCAATATAAGTTGACTTCGGAATAGTCCAGCTCCATGTCCCCTTTGTCCCAGATGTATCAGTTTCTGTATGATATTCTACAGTGCCTGAATCACCAGACATAAGATTGACTGTCATATAGTCGCTGGCATTCTGTATATTTGTTGTTTCATTATATGTTTCCGTCAAACCTGAAGCATCTAATTTACCTACCAGCTTCACGGTATATCTTATTCCTGAAGACTTTTTCAAAATCTCATCCAGATTCTGAATATTTGTCAGATCATATGAAGCCGTAGTAGATATGATTGCATTCTTCTTATCCTTATCAAGGTTGCCATCCAGATCGAGCATATTTATACCCAACTGGTCAATAGAATCCGCATCATATCTGAACACGGCTCCCTGCTGTGCCTTCCTGTAATATTTAACCTTGGTCTCTGTATACTTAAGTGTTGCTCTTGAGCTGCTATAGGACAGGCTGTTTTTATCTGTGGATATCTGTGCAACATAGTTCAGCTTAGCATACTCATCTGGTACGGAGTTCTCAGAAACAGAGCTTATCGGAATCACCATAAGTCCTGCAGCAGGAATTTTGGCATTGAGTACCGCCTCCACGCATATTGTTGAATAACCAGAAGCATCTAGTTGTATACTGTCTCGTATCGGCTGAAGACTTATAGCATGCTCCGATTTGCCATCTGTAGCCAATGGCAGCTCCATATTACCACCCTTGGACACCCAGTCATACGTGACAGCCGCAGCCTTTGTATCAACCTGATTTCCCCAGCTTCCTGTCTCCGGATTATATGTGTAATACTTTTTCCCACTATCTGTCTCAGTGTATACATAAAAGCTGACACTACCCTTTGTTCCACTTGGGAACTGCTCATAACTATCCTTTAAATTGCCAGTTACGTCCTTTGTAGTAGTCATCAGGCTCACCACAAATCGTTGATACAGCTGATCGCTCGTATTGTATGCCTGACTGTCAGGAAATGAAATTGTATCCTTTATTGATACATTTACCCCTGTATCGCTTTCGTTGAGCAGCTTGCTTTCCGGTGGATTATCCAATGTCTCTGAAAGGCTCTGACTGTAACCACTTGATATCTGATATGTGCTTGCTGTGTTCGACTGACCGTCGATTATATTGCCCTGTGCATCCGCTTTCCTAAGCACATAATTGATATGATTTGGCAGTCCCGTCACTGCAAGGCTTGTCCTTATACTTCCATTTGCTGGCGGATTGGTCTTTCCATTCGCTCCAAGCTCTGGCATCGTTACAACGAAATAGTAATTCTCCGTCTTCACTTTATCATCCACCGTCATGTCAAATTTGTCCTTGGTGCCATCCTTCTTATCCTCATCCGTTGCTAACCTGTAATACTTATCTCCTATCTTTACTGTTGCATCTGAGGAATCGGACGTAGTTTCAACAAACCTGCCACTGTCGTTATTCTTCGTGGCTGTGATATCCATACACTCTCCAACACTTTCCGGCTTATAATTTGTTCCGTTACTATCCTTAAAATTGGATAATTTAAACTGCTTCTTTGTGCTGTCAGCAGATGTAACCGTATAATAATAAGCTGTCCTGTTTGGATCCTGGCAGTCAACGATAGTAAGCTGGGTACCAGCCGGAATCGCATTCGTTTGATTAAAAATTAGAACCTTGTCCATAGGCTGAGCCACATCAGCACCGGCGTCTACATAATTCTGCCATCCATATTCTACATTCTTTCCTTTTGCACTGTTATATCTGTATGTGAGATATCCAGTCATCGGATTGCCAAAGCTGTCAAGCACGTGGTTTTCAATATTCTGATACTCAGCACTATTATAATGGGTTCCATAGTTAAGTGTAGCTGTAAAATCTACCTCAAGCATTCGCCTGACTATAATCGGAACGTGTACCACATAATCCTGACCGGCCTCTGTAAATGTTACTGTAAGCAATGTGAATCTGTTCTTATCATTGTCGTATGCCGATGAAGTTGTAAATGTTATCGGTTCTGTGGACGAATTGCTGACTCTTAATGCAGGCATAGTCCTTGTGTCAGTCTCACATTCAAATCTCCCATTCTTATAATTGTATATCTCAGTAGACGCCTTGATGCGATCCGGATATTTATCATTCACCTTGCTATAGCCTGAGTTTGTCAATATATCCATATACTGTGTTATGACATCAGTCTGTCCACCCGATATAAGCAGTACCGGAAAATTCGTCCCATTGTAATCTGTCTGGTTGTCAGCATATGTGGACATATTGTTTGCAAAGTCAAATGTCTTACCACTGTACTTATCAGCATATTCCCTGTATGTTCTATAAGTTTTTTCTGAAGTATTTTCTGAATCATCGGAAATCACCTTAGCATAAGGAGTCACTGCACTACTGTCACTTGCCCAGCAGGCCCCATCACCAAACAGCTTCTTTTCTTCACCATCCTTTACAACTGTCAGGCTGCTATCAGGACTTGTAACTACATATGGCTGACTGGCGTCTGTTATCCCCAGCAAGTTTTTCTTTGTATTCTCATCAGCCTTAAGTGAAGCTCCAGAATAATCGGCAAATGCAACGTAACAGTTGTCTACCGTATTCTCCTTGCCGCCTACATACTGTTCTGGCAGGCTGCTAATCTTATCTGGCGTACCCGCCTGAATACTCGCTCCAGCTATATAGAGGCCTTCATACTTATCGCCTGTCTTTCCTGAGAATATGCCTCGCTTATTGTCCGTAGAGGTCAGTGCGTTGTCATATAACAGTACATTGCTGCCTTGTACACTTCCTCCATTCTGATACCCAATTATGCATCCAGTTGATACCGTATCTTTCGTGTTGCCGCCAGTTTTATTTGAAGCTATGATTGTTCCTTTTACTGCACAGTTCTTTATTTTCAGTTTAATACCACTATTTCCATATGTACTTCCCTGTATTCCTCCGGCGTACCATCCATTCTGAATCCTTGCATTCTCAATAGTGCATCCATCAATGTCAATAGTTGTATCTTTGGCACTGCATCCCACAATACCTCCCTCACTATCGTAAGAATTTATGATGCTGTGAGAATTTTCTTCATCTGACAGTATAAAGTTATTGACATATAAGCTTGATGAATCGCCACAAAGGCCTACTGCTCCACCGCCCAGTTTTGACGTGCCTATAGTAATGCCTCTGATCTGAGTGTCAGCAATTCTTAATTCAACTTTACTACCTATCTGTCCAGCTACGCCCCCGGAATTTGTATTATTACGACCTGATGTTGTTATGGTGCTTATATTACACCCTGTAACCAGTGCATTAGTGCCAATAGATCCTACTATTCCTCCATTATAACTTGTATCCACCATTGTTTTTACGCTTAAACCTGCCACAGTACACTTCTCTATAGTGCACTGATTATCAGCACTATCAATACTTCCTGCAATTCCACCGGCATATGTATCTGCCTCTACACTTACTGAATTTGTAGAAATAACTTTAACACTATTGATATAATATCGATCATAGCTACTGCTACCATTTTCTTTTGATAATTTCCCAACCACACCTCCAGCCCTCATATTTCCTTTTACATTTACATCTGTCAGTACTACAAATTCTGGCGTTTCAAGTGCTTTACCCTCTGATGAAGCATTGACATAGAATCTTGAACTAGAAGAAGCTGCAAGTCCACCGGCATTATGTTCTTTCGACGTTATACTGGAGTTCTTGTATTCTCCCCCTGTTATGGAGAAATGATATTCTATTCTGCTTCCGGCATATCCAACCAAACCGCCCGCATCACCATTTACTTCTATTGTGAGATTTTCATACGAACAGCCATCGAACTCATATGACCTAAATCCCATGCCTGTGCTCAATCCTATCAAAGCTCCAATATCATCTGAAGAACTTTCAGCCCTGTTTACTGTGCCTATGATTCCTCCTGCAGCCACCTGACCACCTAGCTTGAGGTTCTGTATTTTTACATTAACTATCTTTTCTGTTTCTGTCTTTATATTCGAGTGGGCAGTTATTCCTACCAGTCCTCCTACACTGACTCTTTCACGGTTCTTCCAATTACTACTTACACTAAGTTCACATGCCAGCACATTACCTTGTGCATCATGGTAAGTCAGGCTGATTTCACCTGATGTATTTGTATTATCTGACGCTGATCCAGATATGGTTATATTTTGGATAAAATTATCCGCAACACCACTAGGTTTATGTGTCGCAGAAGGGTTAAGCACATTGAACAGCCCCCCTGCGGATACCGCATGAAAATCATCATCATCATATTCTGCGACCTGCATATTAACTATAAGCTCCGCATTATTCCCATCAACACCTGATATATACGGTATGACTCTGTCTGCCTTAACCTGATTACCTGCATTCAATGCATTTGTCCTGTATCTCGCTCCAAGCCCCTGATAACCCAGTCCATATTTGGTCATGTCATATTTACCTTCAACAAATTGCACATATGTACGTCTGTTCTGACCGCTCACATAATATGTTGCAGGATTGCAATACTTTGTTACCAGATATGGTGCGTTTGTATTTTTATCCAGATACTCTGTATTTTTTCTACTTTCGTCGTCACATCCAGGAGCTTTTCTATCATCCTTCAACGAAATCTCATAATCATCTCCCGCCGATCCTGGCTTACCCACACACTCATATGTTGCATTTCGGACTTTACCATACAAGCCGTTTCCAAATTGGTACGTATTAACAGATGAACTGTATAATTCTCCCCAATATGCATAGGTACCATATTGCTTTCTATTTCTTGCACCACCAGCGGTAGCTCCGCTGTTTACAATTGCCGACAGTACTAAAAGGCCCTGAGCATTATTTACAGTCACCTTATTTGATGAATAATATATAAATTCTTCTGATGACGGTGCGGTCTCTGTGTAAACGCATTCTTCATTATCTGCCTTAAGAAGATTTATCTGATAATTTTTATTCTTGTTGTCCACTGAGCAGCCTTCACTGAATGCAAAGCCATCCAACACTCGGCCGACAAATGGATTCACGTACAGATTTGCCTTTGAATCTACGATCCCAGTTCCACTCTGTATCCAGGCGTCCGTAAGTCCTGTTTCATCCTTCATATTTCGGAATATTACACCACCGCCACATATTGAGCCAACATATCCACCAACCTGAAGAAGATGCTTTTTATTCCCACTCAATCTGAGCCAACCACTATCCATACTGACAGTAACACCATCTATTATATTGTCACCGCCCATAATACAACCTATAACTCCGCCAAAGAAGCTCTTTGGACTATACCGGTCAGGAGTAGTGTATGCCAAACTCTTTCCTGTAGTTGTATCCTTTTCACCTGAAGTCTCACTGTCCGCATATTCATAGGATATACCCAGATTTCTGACAACGCTTCCATAACTGTAATTTATAAGTCCTGCGGTTTTGTTACCCTTAAGTCTAACTGTAACTCCACTTTCAATGGTACTGACTATGACTCCGCGGAATGGATATGTAGAAGAACCCAGTCCTACAAAGTTTTCAAGTACAAGTTCATTACCACTGTCTCCATCATTACTGCCCTGTATATCATAGTAAGCACTTAATATATGCATGTACATTACTTTGTTTTCAAGCGTAAGACCACCAGTCTTATATTCCCATGTTTTACTGACACCACTTCCCTGACTCTCAACTTCTTTCCATACAGAACTGTCATATTGATATGTTATGTCCTGTCTTTCTCCGTCCCTGCATAATGTCGTCTGAGTTTTCGGTATTGTCACTCTCCAGTCTTTACGAGGAGCAGCGTCCGGTCCTGCAGCAATGTACTCGGCGACTATATCCATATACCCCTGATTGGTTATGACATATGGATGTCCATATGTTCCACAGCCTTCGACAAGGTCAAAAACTCTCTGGTTTACCTTTATCTCATGTGTATATCCTGCCTCGTCAGAGTAGCTTGTATATACGTATGGTAGATAACTGCTGAAATTTTTATTGTTATCTTCACCATAAACCTCTGCTCTCGGTGTTTCATTATAATAATATTTCTGAAGCTCCTTATCAAATTCCTTCGAATGAGATATCTCACTTCCATATGTCACCTTATGTATGTGACTGCTGCCATTCCAGTCTTCTTCAAAGTAGAAATTATATGTTCCAACAGAAGTTCCATCATTTAAATAGGAAAAACTGTTTAACAAACTCGCTCTTGTAAATATTCCGCCATCAGCCACTGCTTTATCTGGAAGAGTGATTCCTGAAAATGCCAACGAAATCTGCGTTGCATTCTCAGAGCCCACACTACCTATAAAACTCGAACCCGCCACTACTGAAGAATATTTCGTCTTATCATAATCAACGTTCTGAATATCCAGTGCAGCATAGCTTCCAACTGAATTTATAATAACAGGGGCATATCCTAAACTACCCCCATTCACAGCTATTCCTGCAAGTTTCATGCCATTTATTGTAAGTCTGGCAACTGACACTCCCTTTGAGCTGTTTGTTCCAGCAATAGAATGTGTGTATAAGGCGCCGGATCCACCATTTACCATTCCTATGGAACCCGCAAAAGAGACTTCCTCAACTTTTGCAGTACCAGCATCATTCTTCACAAACAATCCACAGTGCATCATGTAATGCTGGGAATGATTATCATCACTTCCTGATGTCAGCTTGTTACTCACTGTTTTTTCTGCAGCTTCGATCTCTTTGTTGTAGAATGTTATATCCGCATAGCTGACAGTAATATCTCCACTGTGTATCACCGGATAATAACTGTAGCCCTTCATATCGAGAGCAGCGTTTGGCTTTGATGATGAACCAATGGTAACTCCACCATTCTTGGTACAATCAGCAAATACAAAATTACTCTGAATGCTATTGTGTGCATAGTTATACACACTCCAGAGCATCAGCTCCTCAGGAGTATCTATATAACTATTACTACTGTTTCCGCTGTCTGTGGTAACATCATTTATTATTTTATCAAGATCATAGTAATATCTGCTGCATCCATTCGTCTTTCCATTACCATAGGCTGTCTGATTCTGATAAGTTGAACAGACACCAGCCTCCGTATCTACACCTTTTCTTCCTGTTCCATCAGCTGCTGTCGCAAGTGAGATTACTGCGTTAACTCCATTATCAGCTATTTTTTCAGGAGCTGATGTTGTGTATGCTACCAGCTCGTCATACACATCCGGAGTTCCATTTATAGTTATATTCGATAATTTATAAGCCGAAGTCCAATTATTCTGAATCTCAAGATACAGAACATACGGAATATCTTTATCACCATTTATACTTATTTCTTTTCTGACATCAGCCTTATTTACCAGTAGACCTACAGAGCTCTTTCCAGTTATTGACAAACCTGTCATCGATATACCATAGTCTTTTACCGTCCACTTGCCATTCGCATGATATACCAGGCCGCCCACCTCTGAAGCTGGCGCATTTATTGTTCCAGATGTTACATTGAGACCAGGTTTGTTTGATGTACCTTCGAAGTTAACGTCAGTATTCGACCACAAGTATCCCAACATACCTCCACAAGTCCCAGAGGTGCTTTTCCCAGTATCGATCTTACAATCAGAGACTGTCAAGCCCTTTACATTTATTGTCCTCTTTGCTGAATCTGCGGGCTCTATCACCCCTACTAAACCACCCATGTATGCATTGCTACCGTCTGACTTGGTAAGCTTGGCAGAAAGAGTTGCAGAATTGCAATCTACAGTCACATTTGAAGCACTGGAATCTATGTTGCCTATCACGCCTCCAATACGAGCGTGCCCGTCTTTTGTTCCTCCGCTGACCGTAATCTCTACCGCACTTGTTGTATTACCGGCAAGAGTTAAACTGCTGTCTCCCGGCATACTTCCATACATTCCGCCAACTTTCAGCAATTTTGAATGATCTGTATTGTCAGTTATCACAGACGCATATATCGACACACTGGAGATCACGTTATCAAGTGTCGCATTTCCTGTTAGGTTTCCAGCAATTGCACCTATATAGCAGGTAGTTTTTTTTGCAAGAAGCGCACACGCATATATGCATCCGCTAATCTTCAGGTCACTGACAGCACCACTCTGCTTGTCAAACAAACCTATATAGATACGTCCACCATTTTTATTATTTCCCCAAGAATATAACTGTCCACTTGATTTATCATCTTTTGTTACAAGTGCATTATTTCTTATTCCATATGTCTGACCGATTGCAAGAGCAATCTCAGCATTATTCTCTCCTGATATAGTGCCATTAAAGCTATCTATAAGATCTCCATATCCTCTGGTCAGTCCCTGTACACCCGTATCTGTCAGATCGATCTTCCCTGAGAAAATAAGCTTTTTGCTGTTAAAATTCTTAGAGTTAAAATGATTCCTATCAATATCAGGATCAGCACTAAAATACCCTCTGGACTGCCATGTCGTGGCAAGCAGAGCAAAGTCTTCCTTTGTTCTTACTGTTATGTCGCCAGAATATATGTCTTTAGTCTGCTTAACTAATACCTTATGTGTAGAAGAATCAATTGATATGATATCACTGTCCAGTCCCTTGCTAAATCCCTCCGTATTCAGCTTAAGTACCCCTCCATAGTCTCCGATATCATTAATTGTTAAATTTTTAGTACCTGCAGCCCTGTTCAGCGTCCAGCCATTGCCATTGCCATCTCCGTGAGCGTACACAAGAGCACAGTCCTGAATTCCTACCAGCTGGGCAGCATTATAATTATCCGCATACGTCACGTCACTCAGATCTGTTGTTCCTTTCAATTCCAAGGCACTTCCTGGCTTCGCATTTCCTACAAGGCCTCCGCCTTCCCAGATCTTCTTATCAGTAACGTTACTGCCGCTTGCCGTTTTGATCTTTACCGTTCCCGCCATACTCAGAACACTGTCTTCGCCTATACAGCCCACTGCTCCTCCAAAACCTCTTTCTTCGTATTTTCCAAACGGAGATTTTGCTATTATCGACACATTCTCGACATACAGATAAGCAGCATGTGAATTACCGTTCTCTTTATATCCAATTCTTCCCACTAATCCGCCAAAGTAATATGCATTAGAAGTTATATTACCACTGATTTTTCTCTGTCCACCATCAGCTACTACAATTGACAAATCTGTCTTTCCAATAATCTTCAGCGCCCCCAGTCCATTCACTGGATCTTCTGTTTTAACACAGCCTGCCACAGCTCCATAATTACCCGCAAATGAATTATCTTCATTTTCACCAATTCTATGGCAGTAAAGATCTCCCAACTGTACTATATATGTAGTTGCAACACCAAGCTCCAGCAGCCCGAACACTCCACCCAGAGATCCAACACTCTCATCATAAGTAGCACCATACGACAACAAGTTGATCTCTTCATTCTCGCTACTTGCTATTTTTACCCAGTCAGGAAAGTGCACTTCACCCGCCGCTGTATTCCTATAATGTCCGAACACGCCACCGGCACCGTTAGCTGTGGCTCTAGAAGTCTTTTTTAATTTCACTTCTGGACTGCTCACAGTCAGTTCGAGAGACGATTCAGTTTCCTTAATTAATTCTATATCTTCTGCGAAACCAGCCAATCCACCTGCATTCTCATAGCCTTCTACTGTTGGATGGTTTATAGCGATATTATTGCCAATTTTCAGATCAGCGCCTTTTGCCATATATCCTATCAAGCCACCGGCATTTCCACTTGCAGATGTTATTTTGGTGTTATCTAATGTCAAATCTGCATAGTTGATAAATGCAGTGCCCTCATCCATATGGCCTATCATTGCTCCAGCATCTGCTAATTCGCCTGTTGCATTAATAGTATATGTATCTGAGAATGTGATTAAAGCTGATGTAGGAGTCCCAAGCTGTATAGTTCCATTCTCCAAAGAACCACATATCAAACCCACATGGGCATCTCCACCGACACTAATTGGTACAGAATCAGATGTATCCCCATCTGAGTTTCTGTGTGCAATTCCGCTCTGAATGACAAGTGTTCCGCTCGCACCTGTTACCTTTCCGAACATACCGCCAGTACTGTACTCGCCTGTTTCATCACTTACAGACTCCACCAAGATACTTGTAAATGGTATTTCATGCTGGCCGCTGTTAGCAAACCTGTATTCATCTGCTATTATTGGTCTTTGTCCGTTTGCAGATGTTGTCTTTCTTATTAACGATAGACAATTTATCACAGCATTTGAGGAAAGCACTCCGAACATTGCATTGTCAAATTTAGCGATATTACTACGAATAGTAACTTTTCCCTCAAAAGGATAGTCTTCTGTTCCTATGCTGTTGTAGGCATATGTCTTCTCCTCTCCGTTGTGCATAAACTTCACTGTGCCAGTAAAATCTATATCTCCTGTAACACTAATTGTAATATCTTTTTTGTAAATCTCTTCTGGTTTACAATGCGACAGTAATATCATATAAGTTGCATCAGTTATTGTTATCGCATCGCCATTCACTGAAATCTTGCCAGAAGCCGATTCCTTAAGTTCATCAAGTGTAAGATCTGTCTCTGTGCAGATCACTTCATCTGCTGCCAGCTCTGCAATACCGTCACCATTCTCAGGATCCTGCCAGTCCTCTTCTTTGATTTCCTCTGTAGTATCATTATCTGTTGTCTGATTCTCAGTGGTATAAGACTCTCTAGTTGTCACATCCTCTGTCGGTTCTTCTGTTGACTGGGATTCCGTAGTTGAAGCTTCTTCCGTTGTTATATTCTCCGTTGTCTGGTTGTCTTCTATCACATTCTCCGTTGTCTGTGTTTCTGTTGACGTACCCTGATCTGGCACATTTCCGGGATCTGTGACCTCTCCGGGCGTGGTATACCCCTCCGAACTATCCTGTAACACATTATATATTTGTTTTTCTGAGCTTATCTGGGCATTTGCCGGTGTCTGACTAATCATCATACTGGCTGCCAGTATTCCTGCTAATATCTTTCTGAATCTCATAATCGGACATCTCCTATCTTATTCAATCAATGTCGCATCTATCGTAATATGTGAATCCATAGCTTCCCATGTTGCTGGCAGCTTGGCCTGCGGTGAAGCCAGGTAGAATGGGATCAGATAATCTCCCATTCCTTCGCTCTGATCCATGATGAATTTCAATGTACCATTTTTTTTATCGTAAGAAAATGATGTCCAGCCCTTCTCCTTATCACGGGATGTGAGTTTATCAATAAAGAACTGGTCTATCTCAAACAGCTTCTCATCCCAGTCAATGATTACTTCAGCCCGGCCTGCGGATATCTCAACTTCATAATTAAAGGCATCATAAGCACTCGGGAGTGCCCCTGACTCCTTATCAGTAAATGTGCCCGAATATGAAAACTGCTTCACCGTAGAAGCCTTGCATGGCGCTATGACCGCAGCCAGTATCTGGCCATTTGTAATCGATGTATCCTTTGCAATTGCTGACGCAGTGACTGTGATGCCGTTCAGATCTTTTCCATAGAATGTTACAGTATACACATCAGCTCTCGCTTCTCTTCCTATGAGAGTGGAGTCTGTGGTGTATAATATACTTTTATGATCTGACTGAGCCGTTCCACTTACACTTTCCTTGTTTTTCTCAACCGTATAACCCGCATAGTCTGTTCCACTAAGTCCGGACAATAATATATTCATCGTATACTCAATATCCTTTTCACTTATGAGTCCGGAATTACCATATACATAGTTATATACAAATATATCCAATGTAAGCTTGTCTTCATCGCCATAGTCATCACTGTAAAGTACCGTCTTGCCCGGATAATTATCTGATGACACAGCCGCAGAGCAGTTTATCATATGATTCGATGTAAATCTCACCGACTCATTATCCCGGTTGCGGACAACACCCTTCTGGTATCCCTGACTTGTATATGCCGCATAACTTCCCCCAGCTGCCAGCGCGAATACCACTACCAGTGCTGCCACTGTCAATATCAGATTTTTCTTTGGTTTATCAGTTATCTTCATATGTACTCCACCTAAACACAATCGCCACCTGCGATTACAGTCATATCATCTATCAGTTATTCTGAGCAAATATATAAAATATATCAGTTTCTTTTGTCGTCTCATCCCAACTTATCTCAACCACGTAATATGTAAGATTCTTTGACTTTACATTCTCGTTTTCGCTGTTTGCATCAGATGTAAGGGCTCCTGACGACAGCCAGTATATCGGTTCCGCATGAGCCTGCACATTATTTGTATCAAAATTGACACTATGCTTTTTTTCATCTGCAAACTTATAGTTTCCTGATGTATCCTTCAGATTTATATATGAACCATTTATTTTGTCAGCATCACTGTAGGTATACTTATAACCTTTATCGACCACTGTATTGGCATCCATTGTTTCTGTACCAGTGTCTGCATCAGCTTTACCCAGCTCCGTTGCTTTGTATAGTGTAAATGTCAGATTCCTGAGATTTGTTGTATGCGCTATCTCCAGTTGATGACTGTCTGCACTATTGCTTACACTTATCACACGCCTTATTGTAACCCTGTCACCATTCTTGTCAGAATCTGTGTAACTCATATCTATAGATTCCATATCCTTCCCATGTGGTCCAAGTACTGATACCTGTGAGGGGGAATTTACCTCTATGAGGGTTGCCATATCCGCTTCGTTGGTGAACCAGGCATAGGATATTGCTAGCAGCAGCGCAAGCACGACCACTGTAGACACAATAAATCTGACTAATATAATCTTTTTTGTATTATCTTTTCTATTTGTCTCCGATGTGTTATTCATTCACGCATCTCCTATATACTACTTAGCAATTACGTTCACATATATGTACTGGGCGTTATTGCCGATATACTCATCTGCCTGATTGTAGAATTTGTTACAGCTATTTAGAACACTGTCCGGCATATCCTTGTTTATCTCTGTATCTGTCACTTGTTCGTCACTATCATCATGACTGTAAAACAGATTGTTGCTGTCGTTTTGGCTTCCGCCTTTATACAGTATCTTATTATCATTTATAAATTTGTTTATGGCTATATTATCAGGGTTGTTGTCTGTTCTGTCTACGAACAGATCGTTGTACATTCCCCTGAGCCCATACACATAATTTCTAAAATACTTTGGCCACACCCAATATACTGTAACCTTATATGGTACACCCTTTTCAAAGCTTTCAAGTCCAACCTCTGACGATTTCACAGAAAACAAGCTACCCTTGATATCTGTCATCACTGATCCTGCTTCTGAAGGAACTTCCTGCGGCTTTAACCATTCGCTATACCCATTCTGGTCATCCAGTTTTCTGAACAGGAGTATGTGTCCATCTATCAGACTCTGTAAAAGCTTGTCATCTGATCTCACCGCCTTGTTGCTGCCCGCCGTTTTCTTGTAAGCATCAAACTGGAATGTTACATCCACTGATTTAAGACCATTTACCTGCGGAATTATATAGAACTCAAACTTTCCACTTTCTCCCGGTTCGAACATCTGCTGTAACTGTGTTTTCTTTCTCCATGCAAGCGAACTGGTTCCATAATAGTACGTATATGGCTGCTCAACAGGAGTAGATGTTCCGCTCTCCATGTCGACATAAGAACCTATTTCTTTTGATTCACCATTCTCCAATAAGCTAGTGTCATCATCTTTTTTAAGGTTATCCAACTCCGTTTTTCTTCTTTCGCCCACACTAGCAAGAACAAATCTGGCATCATCAGTGGCTGATACCGCCACTGTTCCACTCTTAACTGTATTATTTGCTACAAACCATGCGATGCATATAGCAATCATAGCTATAAGTGCAGTAATTGCCAAAACTAAGCTTCTAACAGCCTTCTTCTTATCCTTTTCGATCTCACTGAGGAGCTCCTCGCTGGACATATTCTCAAAACCAACAGTATCTTCACGTTTTCTGCTAACTGCATCCTCGTCAAGCCAGCTGTCATCATCCTCGCAGCTGCCAGAGATAATCCTCTCCACATTGTGTTCGTCGGTGAGCTCTACGCTGCCAGACTCAAGCGAAACATTCCCTTCATCATTCTCGTGCATTATCTGTTCTGCCGTTTTTAATGCACTGTTAATCTTCTGTTCATCCTCTGACACTGTTGCTCACCTCTTTTCGCGTTTATTTTTTATTACTGCCTATTAAAACACCTTTAGGGACATAGCAAAACAGGCTTTTTCGCTTCCGCGCACCTATATCACTTGTCCCTTTTTCAATCTTGTTTATTATTTATTTTCTCCTGTTGCTACTCCTGCGAGCTTGACGGTTACATCATAGGTCGTAGGATCGTCTTCTATGGATTTTCCATTTACACAGTCGGCATCTGTTCCCTCCATCCAGATGTAGACATGGACCACTATTCCATCATAGCCGACACCAGCTGCTATCGGCTCTGAATTAGTCGGAACAATGAAGTTTTCACCAGTTTTCGTTGCCACCCAGTTCTTTTTGTTTTTCTGATCTATGTAATTGCCTCCATATATGTGCGGATATGTAACCGTGTCAAGCTTGGCAGTTCCATTATCATTCCGTATGCTGGTCCAGCCATCTTTTGCTGTGCTGTCGTTTCCTTTGCCTATCTCATCGTTGACCGCATAGACAAGTCTTAATTCTTCTTTGCCAGTCGGGGTCTTGCCATCCTCACCCAATGGCTGTGTGGTAATTGCAACTCTCATAGATCCTGTGACTGTCTCTGCCCCTGTCGAACCAGCATTTGTTGTTTTAGGCGTAACCGTGATCGGTACACCTTCGCTTGCATCCAGATATACATCTGCCGTTCCTGTTGCTGTGATTGTATAAACTATATAATCGCTCTTTATAAATGCATGATAATCCTTGTCCACCCCTGTATATGTGCCCGGTTTTACTCCTTCACCTGTCTTGAAGTCGACCTTGGAATATCCGGTTACCATTCCATTTTCACTCCAGCCGTCACATACATACCAGTTTTCGAGATCATCTGTGGATGCCGGGCTGAGTATCGCTCCTGTCGTTGATGCTTCCAGAGACTTCTGCTCTCCACCATGCTGTGCCCCCTCCTCAAGAGTGGCTATCTGAAGAATAAATCCGTTTGTCTTCGCACTGATAGTAGAGGTAGTAGCTTTAACTTTATTGTTCGCCACGTACCACGCATATGTCGCTGATGTCAGAGCAACTGCTGTAATCATAACCGAAATGATTGCCGCCACCAGCTCTTTCTTCAATTTTCTTACCTGTTCCATATGTTCTCACCTCACTAGTCAGACATTTTAAAATGCAGAAACTGACCAGGGTTTCTACCCTTTAAAATGTCCCCCACGCCACAACCGTGGGGACACGTGAATAAGAGTCTATTTCTCAAAATATTACTCTACAAAATTATCTCTAGATCCTGCATCCTTGCCATTTGTACTTACAGGTGTAGCTGTAAATGTGATTGTTGCGCCAAGTGCAGTAAGCTTATTCTTGCTGAGATTATCTGTATGAACCTGCTCTTCTGAACCATCGTAGAATATATAGCAATCTACGGTTACTGAACTAGCCGCGGCAATTGTATCAGCAAGTATGCCATTAGTATTGTTACCCTCGGCACTTGTGTTGTCATAATACTTTGTCAAGACTGCGCCATCATTACTCTTCTTGTATACAGCCCAATTATTACCACATACAACTAATACTGATAAAGCATCTCCAAGTAATGTTCCCTCTGTTTCGCCTGTGAGTTCAACCTTGGCTACCTTAAGATTCCTGAATGAACCTGCTTTGTCATCAGTTGTTCCTATAACAAATGATTGCTTTAATGCATATTTATTATCTCCTGCCGAAGCTACGTCTGCTGTTCCAACATCAAAACGTGACCCGTCTAAGATTGTTGATGCCGACTTAGAAGCTGCATAAGCAGACTGGAACAAAGGAGCATTACCTTCTGTATTCTTCACTACCTCTGCTGGATAAAGAGCAACTGACTCTTCACTTGCTCTTGTCGCAGTAGTCGTAGAACTAGCGCTAAGAGCTTCCTTGTCAATCTTCAAGAATGGAGCATTTGACTGAGCACTGATAGTGGTTGTAGTACCCTTTACTGTGTTGTTACTCACAAACCATGCGTAAGTCGATGATCCAAGTGCTACGGCAGCCACGAGCACCATCGCGATTGCAGCTACGAGCTGCTTTTTGAGAGCTTTTACGGTTTTTGTATTTTCCATAATAATCTCCTCCTCTTTAGTTATTAGTTGTTTTTTTGTTTAATTGTTGTCTGTTGAAACTTTCCGATCAGGTTCTATCCTTTGTCTGCCACACACTGAAATCAAACTCCCACCGGGCCCGGTTGAAAGAGTTCATCTCCACCGTATCCGGTGAGGATTTCATTTCACTGCAGGGCACCCGTAGATATCTCCCCTATTCAGATTGTTTCTATATATAAGCACGATATCCGCAGCGGTTGTGGAGCTGCACATATCATGAATATATCTGCTGCATATGCATATTCTTGCTTTTGACGGAGTGCAAAGCTATATCTTAACCATTTCTTTGCCACCGGCACAGACTGTCAGCCTGATTTTCATTTATCAGACCCATTCTCCGAGTTGCCGGATCACGAATCTGTAGCTTCTGTTGCGCCTTCCGTTCAATCATCCGTCGCGCCTTCAGTTCCATCTGTCGCGCCTTCAATCTCGCCCTCTGTTCCGTCATCTTTATTCCTTCTACTGTCCCAGGTGACCTCTCCATCGCCATAATAGCTGCCATTCGGAGCGTCATTTCCTGCGGCATTGATCGGCTTGTTGCCTGTAAGTGTATCCTTGATATCTGTGACAAACTTCCACAGAAGACTCGTCTCATCGTCATAGTCTGCGTCGATCCTCATGCTGAACTGCACGCTGCCGCCTATGATCGAGTCGACACACTCGGGGTCATCGCCCTCCATCCATATCACTATCGTGTACTTATCTACATTTCCAACGAGGAAATTGTCCTCACTGTAGGAGCACACAGTCTCGTCAGACTCGAAATTCTCACAGCCATCCTCGGGCATGCCATCTGTCGCGGGTGCTGCATATACCACCCTTTTACCATTGCGCCACACTGCGACCCTGACTGCTTTCTCTGCACCCTTTGCACAGGAATCTATGTTGACTCTTGCCACATATCCCAGATCTTCCTTGCCGGCATTCCTTATGTAATATGTATACGCCATATAGTTCTTGCCGTTATGGCTTCCCTCAAGCTCATCCACATCATCCGGGATATCATCTATGGATATATTGGTTGCATCAACCACGGCGTCCGCTGTCAGCCTCGCCGTAGCATCATCAAATGTTCCCGTATCAGCTATGCTTATTCCCTTGCGATACAGCTCAAGTCTGTTCAGGTTGATGGTGAAGTTGCCCATCTTTTCCTGCATGAATGCTACTATGAAGAGAACACACACAACCAAAAGAAGTCCGAGCAGAATGAGTCTCCATCTGTCCATTCGAAGCAGTGCCGCACCTATACGTCTTCTGCGTCTGTGTGGGACGTACATGCTGACTATCTTCTCCGGGTCCACGTCACCGCCGGTCTGGCTCATGAGCTCCTCAAGCTCCCGGATACGGAGGATCTGCTCTCTCTCAGCTTTCTTTGAAAGCCGTCTCTCCCTGCGGCTCATGCGAGGCTTTTTCCCCTCACGGATGCCCATGCCTTCTGTTCCGGGCTGTCCACCAGAGACTTTCCCGGAATTCTCTGCTGTCAAAGCATCTGCAGCCGCAGTCTCGTCTTCGGAAGCCGCATCGGCATAAGTGGAATCACTATTCACTTTATCAACAGGCTTTGGATCCTGCTCGTCTACTGCAGGGATTCCTGCCATCTTGTCTTTATCTTTATCCATCCTGTCACCAGTCAGTCACAAGCATTTACAGCTTGTACCTTTTCTTCACGTATGATACGTAATCCTGCATCTGTCCGCGTTCCTGAATATCCGCAAATCTGAGCTGTATACCTGTCACAAATCTGTACGAACCACCCTTTGGCAGCTCTCTGGTCCAGCACACAACACCCACCACATCCTGAGCTTCCTGGCCATCTGACGCATTTCCTATACGCGGGAGTGTGAATCTGCACGACTCGCCTACATTAAACCATCTGTTCATATAGACCGCAAGACCATTATTCGATATATCGGCTGTTTCGCCTTTTTCCTTGTCTATCTCACCTTGTGCGTTGAGTGCCCATGTGTCCTGCATGTATGTGATCGGCAGTTCAACCTTCATACGGACATCAACACGCTTTACAAACTGTCTGTTCTCCGCTACCCTTCTGACCTTCCAGTAGCGTCTGATTCCTTCTTTGACAACATCATCCACATACCCTGCTGCGATCTGGGAATTCTCCCCCTCACCGTATCTGAACAGAATCTTCTGATTCTCATCCGGTATGTAAGCTTTTGAGTCAACCATAGGGATAGATACCAGAAACGCAGACTCATCAAGTGCCTTGTTAAAAGTGCACATCATATTAAATTTCGGTTCCTGATTTGCAGGTACATCCAGAGCTGCCCTCATCTTTGTACCCGGTTTTATGTTCATAATTCTAGCCATTCTCTATCTCCCTTTTCTATTATCATTTGCCACGTCTAAACACAAATGTCTGGTCTCCCCCATTTTCCAAATAATACAGTATTATATATCATAATAACGTATTATTATATGGGAAAATGTCAAGTATTCATGTATTGGTAATCTGCTTTTGTGCATATTGCAAAATTTCATATGTGCACTATGTTCTACATTCTGTCGCCTTGTGAAAATATCGGGCCTACTGAGCGGTTGTCACACGGCACCAGTCAAGTACAGCCGAGTAAGAAGCCATCGCACTCTCATGCAGCTTGCAGATCATATCCACATCAAGTTCTTTAACCGCATTCTCCAGCTCCTGCGCCTCATCACCCAGCTCCATGGCTCCAATTGTCCTGGATGTGCTTTTTACCGTATGTATCAGTATCCTGTAGCTGTCCCAATCTTTTTCATCAAAAGCCTTCTGTATCTCTGTGCGCTTGTCGTCAGCTACATACATTGATATGATTTCTTTCAAAAAGTCTTCACTGCCCCCGCAGTATGTAAGGCCTTTCTCGTGATCAATGTGAACATCTTTACAGGATGTGTCGGAATCCTGTTTTCCCATAACATCTAAATCCAACACATCCCTCACCAGCTTCTTTCCCAAAGTCATCCCCCCATCTGTATTTAACCAATAACCCCGTACAAGGTCTCAAGGAATACTATCGGAAGGAACGGCTTCGTAATGTAATCCTCAACCCCCATCTGTCTCGCTCTCTCTATCAGCTTATAATCCTTATAGGCCGTTACGAATATAACCGGTACGTCTGTGATCTTTCGTATCTCTTCCAGCGTCTGGAATCCATCCATGTCTGGCATCTCGATATCGAGCAATACCAGGTCTATCTGCTGATTTCCCACTATGTCTATGGCCTGCTTTCCGCTCTCAGCCGCAATGACCTTGTAGAGGGGCTCGTTTTTGCAGATATTCTCTATAAGTCTGATATTTATCTTCTCGTCATCTACAACGAGGATATTGCTGACCATCTTCTCGGCCTGTCTCATGTGGTAGTCTTCATCCTCATCAATCATACTGAGCATGACTTCTGCAATGTCCGGATCAAACTGACTGCCCTTGCCCTTCTCCATCTCATCGCGCACTATCTTCTGAGGCAGGGCGTATCTGTAGCTTCGGTTGGAGGTCATGGCATCATAGCTGTCCGCAACCGCTATGATCCTTGCACACCTTGGTATATTTTCACCCTTGAGTCCACTTGGATATCCTGTTCCATCGTACCTCTCGTGGTGATACTTCGCACCCACCGCCAGGTCTGGAAATGCATTTATATTCTTGAGGATATGGTATCCATTTACGCAGTGAAGTTTTATCATGGAGAACTCTTCATCCGTAAGTCTTCCCGGCTTGTTGATTATGTTGTCAGGAATACGTATCTTGCCCATGTCATGGAGCAATGCTATCTGATATATCTCATCCTGCTCCTTGATCGTGCCGCCCATCCTCTTCACCAGTTCACGGCTGTATCTGGCAACACGCACGGAATGGCCTTTTGTGTATTTGTCCTTTGCATCTATCGTCTTGGCAAATGCCTGCATGACCATATTGTTCAGGTCTGTGAGTTCGTTATTTGTCTCATCGAGCTGTCTCATGGTCGCATCCGTACTATTCTTGGATCTGGTACAAAAGAACACTATAATTATGTATAAAACTATTCCAACGCCTATATCGTAGCCTATCAGATTTCTTATTCCGTGGTACAGCTTCTCATTCGTGATGACCATGACCACATACCATTCATCAACTATGGAACAGCTGAAAATCGTCACCTTCTTGTCATCAACAACTGTTTGAAATGGTTTGCCGTCATTGTCCGTTATACCCTTCATAAGCACAGACATTTCACCCTGAGTGTAGTCCTGTCCCACATCTTTCTTGTCTGAATGGGTTATCACCAGTCCGGACTTGTCGCAGACGAATGCATATCCCTGACCGTTTAATTTGATTTTTTCCGTCTCAGCCTGTATAGGATCCAGAGTTACATCCAGAGATATTACGCTCTCGCCATCGTAGAGTAACTGGCTGACTGATACAAGAATATCACCTGTCTGCGCATCGATGTACGGCTGGCCCAGGGTTGGCTGGCCGTCTGCCGCCACTGCTGCCTTGTACCATGCCCGCTCCTGAGGAACATAATCATCGTTGGGAACCCAGCCTATGCCATCGAGGTATTCGCCGTTTATAAATCCATATACACCTGCTCCTGCTTAACAGTCTCTGCCGCCAAAGCCAGGGTATCATTCACCGACTTCCTATAAAATGTCATGATCGTACACAACGACAGTACCACAATCGCCGCAAAACTCACTATCAGCGTCAGTATATACTGCCTCTTGCTTGCATTCTTCATACCGAATCCCCCCATCTCACGTACATTATTCCGGTCCCAGATCAGCTCAAGTTTATACTTATATATAAATATAATTGTAACATACTACCAACATTAATCAAACATTTAATGGGGTCTGAGGTGCCCGCAACCTCCGTCCCCAGAGATAAATGACACCCGTTAGAGCGCGCCCATGGCGCACAAACAAAAAACAACCTCCTGGCGGTTTCCCACCAGAAGGTCGTCAATCCCTACCCCGAAGAGGCAGGCCATTGCATACATATTGTCAAATGTCGGAAGGCATTCGCCTCTCTGCCATTTGTAGATCGATACAGGTTCATTGAACCCGAGAAATGCCTGCAATGCTTTTACGGTGATTCCTTTCTGCTCTCTCACTTCTTTGATCCTCTTGCCTGTTGCGCAAAGATCGATCATTGGAAAATTGTTCTGTGTCATAAATGATACCTCCCATTGTAAATGCTATAAACTATCTGACTACCAATATCTCCAATAGCCTTATAACTGGGTCAATATCCCGAACACTAATAATAAAATATGTCAGAAGGAATCTACAGATACTATAACACAAATAAACCACAGGTTAAAAGTAAACCTGTGGTTTAAAAAATATTTTATTCAGGTTTCCCGTTCTGCTTCGCAAGCTTGTACTGGGTCATCTTCCTCTTGGAAGCTATGCGCTTATGCTTCTTCGCCTCGGCCCGCTCCGCAGACCGGTCAGGAAGAATGCCACAGGCCTCGAGGGCTCTCGGCCATGGCCCAAGGTAGGATTTTATCCAGCCAACCTGCTCCGGTGTAAAGTCTGACTTTTTCGGATATCTTCCAAGTGAAATATATGCGTCCAGAAGCATCTGACAACATTCTTCACGTGTATAGCCAGCTCTCTTGTTCTCCATACCTCTTTCCTCCGGATCATCTCTGCGTTTCTATGACCTGAGAATTATTTTACTTTGACAGACTTCACTGAGCTGCCAAGTCCCATGTATCTCTTGCCATTTATTGTCTTGTAAGCTCTTACTCTCACATAGTATCTCTTGTTCTTTGCAAGATTCTTGATAGTTGCACTGCCATACTTTGCGCTTACATACTTTGTCTTTGCAGACTTAAAGTTCTTGTTTGTGGCATATGTTATCTGATATCCGGTAGCACCGCTTACCTTCTTGTAGGTCACCTTAAGACTTCTGCTGCTGTTTGATGCAAGCTTTGTTATTGATGACTTTGCAGGGGTAACTATCAGAGTTACGATTCCGCTTGCCTTGTTGTAATTGCTGTTGCCTGAGACAGTGATCTTTATCTGTACTCTGCCCGGCTTCTTGGTTCTCACAAGACCTGACTTGCTGTTTACTATCGCAATATTCTTGTTTGTTGATGAGTAAGTTACAGTTCCCTTACCGGCAGCCTTAACGGTTATATATCTGTTGTATACATATAATGTGTTGCCTGTCACGGTCTGGTCTGCCTTATTGATCTTGAAGGTCTGCTCAACTCTTCCTGTATAATCGTTCTTACCTGTTATAGTTACCTTGGCTGTTCCGGCGTTCACGTTATTTGCATATGCTGCTGTATAATCAGCCGCCTCAAGCTTCTTACCGTCAACCGTTACTGTAACCTCCGGCTTCTGTGCCTTGCCTGTGTATGTCACATCTTCAACTTCTATAACTGTGTTGTCCTTTGTGAGTGTAACCGTTGTATCCGGCTCTACAGGAACCTCCTTGACTGTGATCTTGATAATGATCTGTCCAGCCTCGTAGTTCTCTGTTCCCTCAGATGAAACTGTGATCTCAGTCTCACCGACAGCCTTGACTGTCACACGTCCTGTCTCAGGATCCACCTCTGCCACCTCTGGTGCAGATGATGCAAATGTAAGTGTACCCTGTCCTGTTACCTCGAGATCAAATGGCTCTGCATTTTCAAGAACCTCGATCTCAGTCTTTTCTGTAGTTATCGTCTTTGTAGACTTCTTTATCTCGAACTCGCCCTGAATTGTACCAGAGAACTTACCAGTTCCCTTTACTGTACAAGTACCCTTTCCGGCATTTACGTTATCACTGTATGTAACCTCATAGCTGCTTGGATCAAGCTTCTTGTCATTTACATATACGGTAACTTCCGGTGTGAGCTCCTCGCCAGTGTACTCTGCGTCTGCTATCTCAAGCTTTGTATTGTCCTCAGTGAGTGCTGTCACTGCCATGATCTTGTACCATGCAGTTCTTCCACCTCTTGATGTGATCCTGCACACAACATCATTTGTCAGGTTGATATTGGCTGAAAGTCCGTCAACCACAACATAATGGCCATCAGCAGTTGTCTTGTATGTCATGTCAAGCTTTACAAGATCTGCGCTCTCCGGCAATACAACACCGACCTCAAACGGATCAGCCTTTGTTCCTGTTCCCTTCAGAACCTCTCCATTTGCCTTGTATGTGTAGATAGAATTCCAATTCTCATCGTATTCTGTCTCTGTGGTAAATGTTATCTCTGTTCCATCTATTGTCATGGACTCAAATGTAGGAAGTCCTGAGAATGATGCTGCTACATCTGCTCCTGTGAGCTCATAGTGAAGCTCGATAGTGTCGTTATCCTTTGCATCCAGTGAACCAAGTCCGCCGTTGTCAAAGTCGTCTCCGTTGTATGACAGCATCCATCCTGACATTGAGTAGTCAGCAACTGATGCAAGGCCGTTTACAGATACGATATATGGGCCATAAGCTGACTCCTGAATATCGTAGGCTATTCCGGCATTATCCAGTGCACGCTTTACAGCGTCAACCGCTGAAGCTGCCTCAACCTTTGTGTTCTCAAGGATAACTCCATCCTTTGATGCACCATTTATTCCGGCTGCGCTTGCTGTGTAGTCATATACACCTATGTTGAAGATAGTAACTCCGTCAATTACAGTTCTTACCTTCTTGTATGTCTCTACAAATTCTTCATCTTCCGCTGTCAGAGGAACATTTGCCATGATCTCTGCTGCAGGTGCCACGTTCATGATGGCCTCTCCGTCATTGATCTTGGTAACTGTGTCAACTGTAAGCTTCTTTACTGCCTCTATATTAGCAGCCGATACATATGAAGCCTGATCCTCTGTGATGCTCTCATCTGCTGCGGCTGTGCATGAATATGCAGATCCTGATATTGTCAGATCCTCTGAATATCCTGCAAATACGCCTGTTGTAGCTGCGTCGCTTCCATTTACAGTTCCTGCGCTGTAGCAGTCTGTGATCTCCACGCCTGCGTCATTTGACTTTCTACCCTTGAAAGTACCTGCAATACCACCTACATTTGTCTGGCCTGTGATCGTTCCCGCATTGTAGCATGAAATAATCTTGCATCCAGGATCCTGTGGATAGTATTCATTGTGGCTTCCAAGTATTCCTCCAACACTTGTCTTGGCTGTGATATCACCATAGTTTGTTGAATTCTGTACACAGATATTTCGGCTGCTCATAGAGCCTATGATTCCGCCAACGGTACCACCGTTTTCTGCCTTGATAGTTCCATAGTTTACACAGTTCTCGATCACTGTGTTGCTTATTTTGTTAGTGTTACTGTAGCCTACCAGACCACCTATTGAAACTGATGTATTTGTGCCTGTGTAGGTAATATTTACCTTAGATGTACAGCCTGATACTCTTGCCGGTGCATCTGTAGTTCCCTGATACAGGTATCCCACGATCGCGCCTGCTGCAGTCTTGGTGCTCATGATGATAGTTCCCTCTACTGTGAGGTTGCTGATCCTTGCACCCGCCTGTCCAAATATTCCTGAGTAGCCTATATCATTCTGATACAGATTGCTGATAGTATGTCCCTGGCCGTCAAATGAACCCATGTATATGGCACCCGATGTACCTATTGGTGTCCAGCTATATCCTGCAAGGTTGATATCCGCTGTGAGCACTGCATTTATGTTGACCTTCTTGTTGACATTTACCTCATTTTCAAACCAGTACAGCTCTGCACCTGTGCTGATCTGGTATACGCCGTCAACCTGTTCAGGCTCGGTCTTACTATCGCCATCCCAGGCAGTTGCACTTGATGCTGTGAGGCTGATGGTCTGTGACATCTCGCCGGAAGTATCCTCCGGGATCTCAAATGTTCCCTCGGCATACATGTATCCGGCACACTTCATAGTGTAATTGTACTGTCTGCCTGCAAGACCATTGAAGCTGCCGTCCTTTACTGTTACGGCATTTCCTTCAGTATCCTTTATGCTTACCTTATATCCTTCTATTGCTTCGTTTGTAGCGCCATCCACTACATCAAGCTTTACCTGGACAAAGTCTGTCTTTGCCAGCTTAAATGACATATCTGGGAGACTTCCAAGGTATGCCACACGTACGCTTGCTGCCATCTGTACAGGCTTTCCTGTTGCATGGCGGACCTCTCTATGTGAACCGTATGGCGAACCAAATCCGCCCTCATACAGAACTCCGCTCAGCGTGTACTCGTCACCTGCAAAATACTGAGGTATCTTGACTGTCACTGTCTGAGCTGCAGGATATGATGCAAATGCATACTGGTTGCTTGCTCCTGAGAATTCATTTCCCTCACCATCTGACAGTTTTATAGTTCCGGCCATGTTGTAAATTCCTGCAAGCTTGTTGGCCGGAATATACAGACCGTCGTATGCCTTCTTGCCGTCCTCTGTACGTTTACCGTATGAAACCTCTATTGTATCACCGGCTTTGAGATCCTCTGCTGAGATCACATCGCCGTCGGCGTTCTTATATGTGTATGATACCGGGACTTCCTTTGCACGTACTACCTGATATGTGCTAACTCCGTCCTTTGTCACCTTTATTATGTTTGATCCCTCTGTGAGACCGCTTACAGTGCAGCTTCCATCATCATTCTTCTTGACATCTGCTGTTGTAAATCCACTGTATGTAAGCTTGTTTCCCGTGATCTGTGGATGAAGAACTGATACTGCCACTCCATCCTCCGGTGTAAATGTGTACTCTGCACCGGCTGCTCCCTCAAGATAATACAGAACATCGATCTGTGCATCCAGATTGTCTACAGCAGTCTTAGCAGTCTCTTTGTTGCGTCCTGCATTTAATGTCATATTTGTCTGAATGTCTGAGCCGTCATTTCCTACAGTGAATACGACTACACCTGTGTTCTCAGGCCAGATCGCACTGAAGAATGAACCGCCCATACCAGGCTTGTTGATCTCTGCATCATAGGTTACGAGAAGTATCGCTGTTCCCTCTGACTTTGCCTCGATCTCTGCTATCTCTGAATGCTCGCCAGGTACAACGCTGATCACATCACTTGATGGGTTACCATTCTCATCGATAACTGTGTAGTGATAATCAGGCTCTGCTGATTTTGCATTCATGATACCCTCTATTGCCTGCCAGTTACGGAAGCACTCAAGGTGATACTTGTCACCCTTCTGCATAGCCACATAGCCCTTCTCATTTGAAGTCATGTAGATATCTGCGACGTCTGAGCTGTTGGCTGACATGTCATGTACAACTGTGCCAGGGCCATATGTGCTGTCACCGATGTACATATCCTCGGCTGTTACCTTGTACTCAGCATCTGTGGTTGTGGAGATCCAGTTCCAGTATGTCACGCCTTCTCCACCTGTCACACGGTAATAATATGTGATACCGCTTCCAAGCTTATACTTGTATGTGTCGTAACCAGCCTCTGTGCTGTCTATCTTAACGCCTTCCTCATCCTTATATATATAGTATGTAGAAAGTGTTCCGACTCTGAGGTCTGTTCCCTCCGGCACTGTGAACTCAACTGTCCTTGCCTGCGCCAGGGATATTGAATAACCATAGGTTCTGTTCGCTGTCAGTGTGTTTGCCACTGTCTTTGACACATATGCATCCGCTCTGTCTCCGACAGGATCAACAGTTACAGATACCATATCAGCATAGTAGAACAGTCCTGCATACTGTGCGTAATCTGTATCTGTGCCTTCCTTTGTGCATGCAAATACTGCATTTCTGTCCACATTGTCTGCTGATGTGACCTTTGCTGTGATGGTATAGTCTGTGCCTTCCTTCCAGTACTTTCTGTTTCCATCCACAGTGTCATAGCTGTTACAGCTTACTCCTGTAATACTGTAAATGCTGTATGACTGTTCCTTCTCATCTGTCACAACCAGATCTATTGAACCCATGTCAGTCTTTACATCGCCATCCATCTTATATGCAGACAGACGGTATGTTCCCTTTAAGAGATCTACTGTATACACATTGTCTACAGGATCGCCAACTGGGATCTCATTGCCGGCAGCATCAGTAAGAGACATATAAGGGGCAGAATTGTTCATAGTTATAGAAACTGTGTTGCCCTTTATCTTCTCCTCTGCTGCAGCGACCTCATCTGCCGATGCATCAAGATCTGCCATAACAGCCTGAATCTCTGCATCAAGCTCCTTGTCCGCTGCTATCTCAGTTGCATGCTCTGCGTAGAGTACATAGAGCTCTGTCTTGTCCTGAGTCTCATAGTATGCATACTCAGAATCATATGCTTCCTTATCCGGATTGTAGCCATATCCCAGATCTGCGCCATAATCTGCGAGTGTGAACTGCCAACGGATAACATGTGTATTATCTACACCGGCTGCAGAATTCACCTGATATTCTCCTGCACCGACATTTCCCATAATATTGTCAACTGTGTTCATCCAGCCGGACATCTCGAAATAATCAAACTGTCCAAGATCTTTGCCGGTCTTTGTAGTAAGCTCAAGTTCCTTTCCATTCTTCTTCTGGTAAGCATCCTTAAGCTCCTGTGGAACATTTGCCGTTCCCTTATCTATGCCCTTTATGTTGGCAAGATAAAATTTTGAACTGTTGTATTTGTCTGTTCCTGAAGGTTCTGTTTCAAGTCCCTCTTTCTTGAAAAATGCGTAAGTCGCCTGCGAAACAGTAAGCTTAGACAGATCTATGTCTACGCCTTCAGCTTTCCAGACATCCCCGATCTCTTTGTAAGACATTCTCTCTGGAGTGATATAGAATCCCTGTCCCAGAGTAAATCCCTCAAGAGACAGCACCACGTACTCAGTGCTGTAATCGATTTCGCTCTCATTTTCCGTCTCGGCAGCCTGCACATAGCTGTATCCCACATTTGCTGCAAATGGAGACACTAAAATTGCGCATGCCAACAAAAATGAAAGCATCAGTGTCCTGATTCGTTTCATCTCTCTCTGATTCCTTTCTTTATTAAATTGTAGGTTATAAAGCAGGGAATTGTATTCTGCTTTTCCCACGCCCAAAAGCTGCACGGATGTACTGTCGTATCATCCAAAATCTCATAAAATCTGCGGGCATTCTGACTGAAAGACACAAGTCTTAACACAGTAATGGCGGTTGCACCGGAATCTCACCGAATTTCCCCCTGATCGGATGCTTTTTCAGGACGGCATCCGAGCAGATTTTCACTATGAAATCACAGGGTTTATAGTAATTGTGAATCGGGGAATTGTCAACTCCAAGCCATGATAACATCAAAAAAAGATTATCAGGGAGGGTTACATATGCCAAATATTGTATGGAAGGATAGAAAGCGTACCATATTCGGACTGCCTTGGTCGTTTACCAAGTACAGCCTGTCAGATGACAGACTCTTTATAAGCACAGGTTTCTTAAGCACCAAGGAGGATGAAGTTCGACTCTACAGGATCATGGATATATCACTGAACCGTACACTCGGTCAGAGAATGTTCGGTCTCGGAACTATCAAATGCTGCTCTGCAGACAAGACTCTCGGAGATTTCGAGATCAAGAATATCAAGAAATCGAAGGATGTCAAAGAGATGCTCTCAGAGATGGTTGAGGAAGAGAGGAACCGCAAGAAAGTCACAAGCCGTGAATTTATCGACCACGATGACGGTGAATTCGACGACGGTCATGACGACATGTAAATAAAAACAACGTACAAAAGCCGGGTATCCCTATTTTATAGAGATATCCGGCTTTTCTTCTGGCTCTTATTATGATTACTTCTTAGTTATGGAAGCCAGCTTATTCTGACCTCCTTGAGCTGTCCTGTTGTATCGTCAAACTCAAATGTATAGCCGCTGCTTCCCATATAAACCTCAGAATCTACACTGTACTTGACTATCTTGCCATCTACTTCTGCATTCTCGCTGCACTTTTCAAGCAACTGGTCTTTAGTGATAGTTGTAGGGAATGAGAAGTTCACCTGCTTTGCACCGTCAAGCATCATCTCACTGATCTCCGCATTCATGCTGGCATCATAATCCGGATTTGGCACATAAAGGTGTGAATATCTTACATATGAGAGAACACAATCCTCCGCCTTCTGCTCACTGTCTGTAAAGTTGCCAAACATAAACTGCATCGTTACGTAGTCATTGATTTCTGCTGTGTATCTGTCAGTTTCGTAATTTTTATTTACATTGTTGCCACTGTTATTGAGAGAATTCTGCTCAAATGGTATTCCACCGTCTATAAGATCCTTCAAGGTGGACTCACCTAAAGTGAATTTCTTTCCATTATATACAAATGACCTATTGTCAAGATCTGCGTAATTCTCGCTGAGTCCCGATGCCAATGTGAAATCCTCATATACAGGCATTGTGAATTCTGTGGATTCCTCACTGTCATCACTGTAATCGGTTTCATCTGCATATGAATCATCAGATTCAGTATCACCTGTATCCTCAGCCTCAGATTCCTCCTCTGTTGCCACTTCTGTTTCGGTTACCTGCTCTGTTGACTCCGTCTCTCTGGTGGATTTGCCGTCATTTCCACATCCAACTATAGAAATTCCCATCACCACCGTGATAAGTCCTGCAATCAACATTTTCCTGTTCCTCATATAATAATCCTCCTTAAAACCTAGTGGCTTTATTATTGATAATGTCACTATATTTTATCAAGCCGTAATCGGTTGCAACCGGGCAACTATGGGTAGCAAACCGGAATTATAGAGATTTTCGTCACTTTTTCGCAATCTATAGTGCTTATTTCTCCGTAATGTTCATGAAACTATAATAAGTATCTCTGTCCATGGCATCCGGGTTATCATTGGCAAATCCACTGACTGTATATATGTTTCCATCCTTCAGATCAGCATATGCATTAAAATAGTATGTGATATTTCTCTTGCCGTCCTTTATATATAAGGTCGAATATGTGTAGTAATAAAATGTCACACCATTTACCTCACACTGACCTTCCTCTGTCACCTTTGATATTCCGGCCCCGGTCTTTCTGTCCGCCATGTCAGATGCTGTCATCCAGCTATACGGTACGATCGAAGTCACAACCGTAATCTTATCACTGTCTGAATAGTATGTCTTACCTGACAAATTCTCATTCTGAAAGTTGTACTTTTCAGGGATTTCATATGACACGGTAGTATCTCCATTCACGACACTGTCCGCTACTCCCGTCTCCACAGCTTCATCCTCCTGCCAGTACGAGCCTGTCATATCATTTGTCTCATCTGTGGGAACGGCTCCTGCAACAATGGCCACAGCTTCATCGGCAGCCTTATCATATACCTCGGCTCTTTCCGCCCCGCTCAGCGCCTCGATATCTATCTCATCAAATCTTATCGAAGTAAAGAAACGCTGACCTTCCCCGGCATCGCATATAAGCTGATAGAAATATGATCTGTCGAACTTCGCACCTCGTTCATTTGCAAGACTCGCTATGTATCTGATATATTCCTTCCCCTGTATCTCGAACTTCTCAGGCTCCAGCTCCATCACATAACCTGCGTCCTCAATATTTTTCTTGCGCTGCTCTCTGTTGTCCCAGAAGTCCGCCATCGTCTTATCCTCCACATCGATCTGTATCAGATAATCATCACAGCTTCTTATATTAAGGCAGCCACTCTCATGTATGATCGCCAGTCCTACCGGCTTCACAGAGAAGGCATATCCCTTGAACACTATATGCCAAGGCTCTGTCTCATCGTCAGCTATTTTATTTCCATCCTGTTCAGTTTCACTTTTTTCTTCCGTCTTCCGCGCACTGTTCAGATCAATAACACCCATAAACTCAAGAGCGACAAATGCAGCTCCTGCCAGTATGCATGCTATTACGATTGCGCAGACAATTTTTTTACATTTTTTCATCGGCTGTCTTATCCTCAAGTATGATCTGAAGTGTATCTTCTTTCTTCATCCTTCTTATCTCAAGTCCAATGAGGATCAGAAGAATAATAAACACCAGCATGACAAATGATGCGGCAACTATGGTTGATGTCTTGTAATTCAGAAACAGTCCATTACCGTCCGCCCCTGTGTACAACTGTATGTAATCTCCATCTCGTATCCCCGGTACATCAAGCCACACAGTATCCATGATCTTTCGGCCATTATCATCAAAATATGCCAGATCAGCCTTCGTATACTGCTGATACACCTTCTCCACACGCACATTTCCGTTCTTATCTGAATGGCTGGTCCACTCGTTCCTCGCAAACAGCACCGCCACCACAACTGCACAGAACACACATATGGCCGCCATCACGCCAAATAATATTTTCAATCCGGCAAGCCTGCCTTTCCCTCTGAGATTCTTCAGATGGACAGAATTATTCGCCGAAGTTCCATCCTCGGACACCTCTTTCGACGCTTCCGGCTCCTCGCTCTTTCCATATATAAGTTCTCCAACCGGTACATCCAGAATCTCACATATACACACAAGCCTGTCCAGATCAGGATACGCCTTGTCCCTCTCCCACTTGGACACAGCCTGTCTGCTGACTCCCATCTTTTCCGCAAACTCCTCCTGATTCAGCCCGGCTTTCTTCCGGTACTCCTGAATCCTGGATCCTATAAGCAGCATTTGTTTTCCTCCTTATCTCCATCTGTTATACTGTTTTTTTCAAACAATTAATCCATGCTTTTGCCAAAGTTACATGCCCCTCTTTTGTAGGGTGTGATCCGTCTAATGTTTCATAACGTAATTTCTGTGATGCCAGATCTGCAACTTCAATTCCTACAATTTCTGCAGCAATTTTTATTGCCGCATTGTATTCATATATCGATACACCAGCCCATTCATGTGGAAATTCCCAGCTATTATCGCCTTTCATATAACTTTCCATCAATGTCCCACATATAATTCTGCTTTTCGGATAATTCATCTTTATCTTTTGCAACATATTATAATAGGACGAGAAAAATGAAGGGCTTCCCAACTTATCATTTGTAATATGAACACCGTTTCCAAAATCATTAAACCCTAAATATATTAAAATCATATCAGGTGTGTACTGCTCTGTATGCAAATTTGATGTACGCTGATCACAATTTCCACTAGGGAATTTTTCACCTGTAACCTTACTTCCAGAATAAGAATTATTAACACAAATGTAGGCGTTAAGGAACTGGTTTACCTTTGCCCACCATGTATCATATACCGATGTCATGTCATTTCTTAAAGAGTTGTACTCATCATAAAACACCTTATATCCAATCGGATTATATCCTGAATATGTACTTATAGAATCACCCAAAATAGATACAAATTTTACTTTATTTTTCATTGAAGTCCCCTCTACTTTCCTCTCTTCTTCAAAGTTTTTCGACGTTCTATTTTCATATACTTAACTCATCCACTATACTTGAATTAGATGCTCTTAATCAATCTATTCCCGAATATTCGGATTGACATTCAACTTTTATTATAGTATTATCATCACATAAAGAAATGGGTTTTTTGTCGTGTACAGCCTTATGGCTCAATCGGGTTGCTCGTTTCTTTTTTTATGTCTAAAATATCATATAAATATAATTGCAATAAAACAACTACATTATAACATTCATATTGTTAATAAGTTCTTTCAGAGAATTGGCAATTGGCTTATCTTCCACTTCTCCATCTATATCCATATTTTTCTTCAAATACAGACAAATCTGTTTCATCTTTCCTCTTAACAAGAAATACACCCTTATCAATTTCCTTTTTAATACCATCACAAATAGTACTAAAATCTTCATTTGAGTAATAATTAGGATATTGCTTCGTTTTTTCAAAATAATTTTGAATAGTTTCTCTCATGTCTACATACCTCAATTTAATAAATCTTGTAATAATTCTTGTATTCATGCCACAGTAAAAGGTGTCAGGTGTTACAGATCCGCCATGAGAAGCCATTTCCAGATTGGTATGACCTCTATATCTATACCGTCATATTCAAATTTGTCTTGCGTGCAAGACAAAAACATAATTAAATTGTTCTCTATTAAAGATAATATATACAGTTGCACCTGTAAAGTATTCCACCCATATCCGCAATTAACATTCTCAACATCATGCGAATCTCACCACTAAAAAACACCCCACAGCCGCTGAAGCAGCCATGAGGTGCAAATCATCTCAGCACATACCATTCTTCACCAAACTCTTCATAAATTTGAACCGCTGACGGATCATCAAGTCTCTCTGTAATACCTGTTTCTGATTCAAGGAAAACAAACTCTTCATTGTCATCTTTAACCCGAATTCCATATAATTGCTTTAACGGATAATCCCAAAATTCCACCATTTCAAATTCATCATAATGTTCCAAAAGGTAGGCATACTCCTTTTCAATCGATTCGAACGGTGCCTGTCCATACAATCCGTAAATATGTTTTTTCCCTTTTGTATCAATAAAATAGCCTTCAACATATGGTTCAGAATAAGAAGATACCGACATGATAAATACTATTTTCTGTTTCTCCAAAAGATTATCAACATCATACTCAACACTAGACTTATTTCTTAACCTAATTCTCCTTACGCATTTTCACGATGGTTTCTACATGTGTCGTCACTACAGTTGGAACACACTGGTTTTACCTCGTCACTACTATTGGAACACTTTTTATTTGTCGAGGTATTACTATAACAGGTCTTACATCCATACAAATCATCTTTATATCCTGTTCTATAAATAAAAGTTACTTTGTAGGGATCTGAATTACCTTCTTCATCATATCCACCAAGGATTACTTTCTCTATCAAGCTTTCAAATACATCTCTGTCAAACCTTTCAAGATATCGGTTTTCCTCCAAAACTTTTCTGAATTCTTTTAATCTGATACGATGAACTTTTTCTATATTTACACTATTTTTTAGATTTTCAATAGCCGCATCATTTGCTGCTAACTTACGAACTAATTCTAGGTCTTTTGTTTCATATATATCTTGTGCAACACTCCCATCAAGATATTTTTCCAACAGAATGCTTCTCTTGGATCTCAAATTTGTGTCAGTGGTCTTTGCTTTCGCAAGTTTTGATTCCACACTATCTTCAGATAATGCTTTATCAACTCTTTTTATGAACTCATCTATTACATCATTGTTATTATCACATAACATTCGGTACGATTCAAGAAATGCTTTTTCCAAAACTTCTTCTGGAACGCCCTTGCTTTCTGGGCAATTCTGTTTTCCATTTTTTGTACTGTTAGAACACTGCCATATTGTTTTTGTATGATTCGTATTACTATGCCAACTACGTCTGGAAGCTATCTTGCCACAATATCCACATTCAATCATACTGCTGAATGCATACTGACGACTGTACTTTATTCGGGCTCCAGATTCAGCAGCCGGCTTACATCTATTTCCACCCCTTCTGTTTCTAATTTCCTGTGCCTTATCAAAAATCTCTTCTGACACAATCGCCGGATGATGATTTTTAATATAGTATCTATCTTCCTGCCCCATATTTTGAAGTCTGCGTTTTGATATAGCGTCTACCGTATAAGTTTTTCCCATCAGCAAATCGCCTTTGTATTTCTCATTTTTGACTATACCCATAACTGACGAAACGCTCCATCTATTCCCTTTAATGGTTCTTTTTCCCATCTCATTCAGTTCTCTTGCTATCATACATCCACCGGCTCCAGCTACATATCTATCAAAGATATACCGCACATCTTCAGCTCCATCTTCATTAATAGAAAGCGTTTTTGTGACAGGGTCATAATCATATCCCAAGCAGCCTTGGAATCCAACCATCTCACCACGTTCCATTTTCATCTTCAATCCTTTTCTAACATAAGCAGAAGTATTTTCAACTTCCTGCTGTGCTACAGAGCTCAGAATCGTCAATAAAAATTCTCCATCCTTCAGACTATGAATTTTTTCCACCTCAAAGTATACATCTATATTTCTCTCTTTTAGCATTCTGACATACTTTAATGTATCCAGTGTATTCCTTGCAAATCTCGGTATGCTTTTAGCAATAACCATATCAATTTTTCCATCCAGGCAGTCATCAATAAGTCTTTGGAAATTTTCTCGCTTATCAACCTTTGTTCCTGTAATAGCTTTATCCGCATATACACCTGCCATTACCCATTCCTTATTGCTCTTGATTAAATCAGTGTAATATCTGACCATCGAATTATAGCTTTTGATCTGATCCTCTTCGTCGGTACTTACACGACAATATGCAGCGACACGCATCCTGCTACTCCTGTCTATCCCTGAATCATCTCCCGGGATCACCGGATTTGCCTTTATAATCTCTACCTCCATCTAAACCTCCGTTGTGTGTTCCCATAATAGTGTACATATCAATTATATAAAAATACGCTCATTTTTTCAACTAAAATGATTAGATATGACTTTGTAATCTTTCTTCAAACTTTCCAGTATTTTTCTATGCTCTTCCTCAGTTATCAACTTTTTATCCTTTAGTTTAGCAAGATACGAAAGCTGAAGATTATATCTTACCAAGGATTTATTGTTCATATATCCCATCAACCCTTTCTCAATATTTGTGCAAAAAAATATCTGCCAATAACAATCCACCAATAAATTGATAGACTCTTATTGCCAGATATTAAAATAAAACATACAGGTGACAGCTCAGTACACTGTCCACATCGGTCTTGCACCGTCATAAAAGACTGAATATCATCAGAAGTATCATTATCAAAGATATGAATCTTCGCCCGTGCAACTGCTACACATTTTGCCATACACTTATCGCTCCTTGCCTTGGTTTCAATACCTGGTTCAGTATTTCTTCACTTGCACTTTTCTATTTCAAAAGCAGGCAGATCATCGCGTGTCTTCATAGTGGCTCCCCATATCCCACACGTCCTGTATGTATTTATATTCAGTTATCAAGGTGCAAACAGACCTATCGGTCTGGTAAACACACACATTATTCTGTTGTTATCCAGTGTATGCTTAGTCAGAACGACACATCGCTATAATTCATTTTCATAGATATAAGGTGAGCAGTAATCGACCATTATATCGAACAGAACCATCTTCAACTGAGGATCTGCCGCCGACTTATAGACAGTTAACATCGCCTGTTCCTGTTCCGGTGTCATCGGACATTTTCTTCTTCTCCATTCTTGAGATATCCTCACATATCCACCAACCCCCGGTTTACTTTCGATGATCACGCCTTTTACGTCTTGCAGATACGCCAAATCATCACGGATGGTCTTATCTGATACATCTAGTTTCTCACGGATACCTTTGTATGAGGTCGAACTGACAGTTAGCAAGTACACAAAAAGCTTGTGACGGCGGTATTCTCTTTTTACGGAATTTGGTCCCATCTTGTACACTCTGCCAGTTCACCTCCTCTCATATACAAAAACCGTATCAGCAATTACTTTCTCTTTTAGGAAGTAATTGGAAAAATTTTTATGTTCAAAAGGCAATTTTCTTCTTTATAATAGGTAAGACGAAAAATCTCTTAAAAACATCTTTTATTGATATACAGACGATGATAATAACGAAATAAATCTCCATTATTTTGGAAATTAAAAGAGGTCTCCCATAAAAATGGAAGACCCCGCAGTTGTACGATATTCTATTTTTTCATTAAGTTCATTAAATTCATTTTAATAATAAGGATCTATATCCTCATCACCATACGAATCATCTAACGATTCCATCTCACGCTCCCATATATCATGATAGAGAACCTCTTCTACATCATACATATCATGTACTCCGAAATCACTAATTCCAAGTGTATGGGAGATAACAGCCAAGTCATACGGACGTATATTAAATCCAATCATCTCTTTTTCCAGATCATCCGGATTAATAAACCCTTCACTGTACGCCGAATAAAGCAACTCTGAATATATGCTTTTCCATTCACTGTTATGTGATTCAAATTCATCTCTATTCCCTTTTTTTCTTGATTTATTGTTGATATACTCAACGAAGTGAGCATACTCATGGAGAAGTACAGCAATTTTCAGATTTTCAGGCAAATTTTTATCTACACTTATAATATGTACCCCCCACCTGCCAACTCCTCTCTGATAAAATCCAAGTACATTGTTTGGCATTGAGCATGTCTCCTCTTCCGAAACATATACCCTGTATCGTTTAATCATCTGTACCCAGTCTCCAAATACACTTACGTCAAAAAATCCCAATAACAAAATTAATAAATCAAAAATATTTCCCATCTTTTGCTCCTTTCCAAAACCTTTCCAACTCTAAAATAGAATACTTTACGCCTGCTCAATAAATATGATACAAAAACAAAAAACAAATAAATTTTTGCACAAAGAAAATATTTATTCTCTAAAAAGTGGAATTTAATTCCTTTTAGGAAGCTTCAAACATATCTGTTTACACTTAAAAAAACAACCACACCCGTGATTGCTCTAATCTCTCTATTTACATTTCTACTTGCAGTTGATACACATTCATGATACTTGTGGCTCGATGATACAAAACATCAAATATGGATTTGTCCGAGGAACTCTCGATTATGATATGATCCGTAACGTTGATCACCCAGTTACAGATTGCATTTTTTGTAGAAGTGATACGTACACGATACTTTGATTTTTCCGAAATCCACCATACACCTTTCACGCAAAATTCCATCTTGACTGCTTCTATTATCTCTGGAGATACCAACATAGTGACTGATATCGTTTTGTCAAAAGACATCCTTGGATGTTCTTCCATGTACTGCCGGAGATAAAACGGCTGCTGTACATCTCGCAACGTTTCCAGCTTCCTTGCCGGCATTTTATCCTCCACGGTCACATTCTCCATCCTATCCAATCGGTAAGGTGAAATCGTCTCTGTTTCCACCTTGTTACACAGTACATAATAGCGTCCCGACGATATCACAAGATGAAACGGAGATACCGTTGTTTTCTTATCACGAAGTACACCATTTCTTCTGTATTGGAATGTAACCATTCTCCTGCTTTTCAATGCGCAACCAATCAGCTCTACCGTAGAAAAAAGATGATCATTATCTGTCCGCCTCACCATATCCGTGTACTTTACATATTCAAAGCAATCTCCGAAATGCTTACTCGACAACTTCCGGACTTTCCTAATAAGTGTTGTTGCCTCATGTTCTCCGATTCCTGGAGAAAACAATATGCTATCACACAGAAGTCGAACATCATTATCCGAAAACAAATTTCCGCTCAGGTAATATTTGTAAATGTACCCTCTCGATTCTTCTTCATTTCTAACCGATACCGTTTCAATATGTAGTTCGTTTGCCCCATCCAACGAAAAATGCGTATCCTCGAAAAACATATTAAGCTGTTTGATATTTGCACTGATTAGCTTCGCCAGACCTTCCTCATTATATGGTTCATAATATTCCCTCACATAATGTATCATCTGCTTCATGGAAATCATATGATTCTCGTTTGCATTTTCCATCAACACACGCAACACAATCAACGGCAACATCTTCTTGCTAACACCGTACCCCATAGGCATCCCCCTCGTAAAAATTTCTCCATATCTTTACAATACGTGCCACAACAAAAAAATCTCATGAGCCCACCGAATCATCCGTGAACTCATGAGAAGTTTTTCGTGCTATTATATTTAATCTGGTCTTTTGTATTCCATAATTTCATTCAGTCCTACACCCAAGTAATAACATAGCTTACAGATAAAATTCGGATCATATCTGGAATTTTCATCTTTGCAATATCTATTGAAATTGGAACGTTTTATGTCCAGATCCTTACATATTTGATTCTTGCTAATTCCCTTTTCTTCAAGAAGCTCTTCTATCCGAAAATGAATAGACCCATAATCCATGTGGCATCTCCCTATCGTATCAATATACAATTACATTTTAATGGGAGTTCCCTCATTTGGGCAGTTCCCAGATATGGGAGTGGTGTTTATCAAGTCTTGTAATTCCCAAACAGAAATACTATAATAACCACATATATATCTGTTGTTATCCACGGGATAAGTACGCCCACTGGTAGCAACAGATTTTTTTATGCCCTGTTATGCCACCAGCGGCATAGCTAAATACAGCAAGCATTGGTTTTATATCCACAAAACCGCCATTTTTCAATTTCCCTCCGAGTGAGTGAAATCGAAAAATAGCAAAAAAAACTTGGGGAATATCCCCAAACCCCTAAAAATCAGTGAAAGGACATAAATATGAATGAACGAAAAGACAAAAGAAATACATCTTAGAATCACCGAAGATGAGTATCAAATGCTTCTTCAGCAACGAGACTTTCTGAAATACTCTTCCATAGCACAAGTGCTTCGAGCCTACATACATTCCGGTCACTGTTACCGTTTTGATATGTCAGGATTATATGATTTTTCAACTCAGCTTTCTCGTGTTGGAAACAATATCAACCAGATCGCCGCAGTCGTAAACGAAACATATTCCGTCACACCCTACCAGATGAAAATGCTTCAAAGTCAAATGACGGAGATTCAGGAAATCGTAAAAAAGGCATCTGAAGAAAAGTTCAAAATCATTAAATTCAAAGAGAAAGAAAACTGGGCAGGTGATATAGATGGCGATTACAAAAATCATAAAAGTAAAGGTTAATGCAAATGCAGCGATCAACTATGTGAGAAATCCGGATAAAACAAATGAGCGACTTCTTGTATCCTATGATGGCTGCTCAGAATCCAATATCGAACTCTGTTTCAAAATGGCGTTGGCCAACAAAACAAGAAATCAAAATTGCAGTAGCGTGTTAGCCTACCATTTTATACAGTCGTTCGCACCTACGGACGAGGTAACACCAGAACAAGCGCATGAGCTTGGAATGAAGTTCATGGAGCAGACATTTGGCGGAAAATACTCATTTGTCTGTGCTACCCACGTTGATAAAGGACATATACATAATCACTTTGTCATGTGTTCTGCAGAATGTGGCATGACCGGGAAAAAGCTGGATGATAACCTCTCTCTGCTCCACACAATACAGAAAAACAATGACAGGCTGTGCCGGGAATATGGGCTAAGAGTGATTGAGCAGAAACGGGGAAAAGTAAAAAATTATAAAGAATGGTTTGAGGATAAGTCGAATCCGTCCGGCTCAAAGAAAACACAACTTCGGAAATTGATGGATCGGATTATCATGGAATCTTTTTCATTTGATGATTTCCTACAACGCATGGAAGCAGAAAATATCATAATCGAACAAGGAAAATCTAAGAAATATGGTATCGTCACCAAGTATCGTTTTCCGGATGAGGAACGCTTTCATCGTGGGTATTCACTTGGTTCTTTCTACACGGATGATAACATAAAGAAGAGAATTGCAAGGCGACAGTCCTACCTTGAATCACAGAAAAAGAAAGCAGAAGCTCTGAAAGAAAAGAAGAAAGCTACGTATGGAGCAATGACACCCGGTGAGAAAAAGCTGGATAAAAGCAAGCTGAAAATCTCCTCTATACAGGATGTATCCGGAAGCATATCTCAAGATAATATTGGGTTAAAGAAATGGAAGAATGTGCAGAATGCCAGACGTATGCAACAGATACAGAAAGAGTTGCATGATCGGTACGGAATACGCTATACAGAAATAACCGGACAGATAAAAACACTTCGTGCTAATGCAAATTATCTGAATACCACGATGGAGAAAAATCAAAAAGAAATTGCCGAGCTTCGACAGTTTATCAATGACTGCGTGATGTACAAGAAGCTGAAAATCTACTCCACAAACGAAGAAAAAGCTGAGGATAAGGAGGCATACTACCAGAAGCACGATCAGGAGCTAAACGCTTTCCACGACGCCAAATTTGCCCTGGATAGCCGGAATGTTGACCTGTCTGCAATCACCGCAAGTAACATCAAAGTCCTTCAAAAACGACTAGAGCACGCTGAACAGGAGCAGCAAAATCTCCGTGAGCAACAGCTACAAAATGAGCTGGAAGCCAAAGAGCTTCAAAGCTACCAGAAGGAAATCGACACCTACTTAGGAAAAAAGCATGAGGATATTTAGGAAAAGAATTTATTTGACCTCTCCAAAATATTTCTCGGCACATTCTCCAAACTGAGTAATTTACCTTGCATCAGTTTGGAGTTTTACATAAGCGCTAAGAATACACCCTAATAAATCGTCAGCAATTCTTTTGTTTACACTTTCCATATCAGTAGTGCAATCTTTATACCAATTACGCCATATCTCTGTTCGTCTTCCAAGGAATAATATTCTCGCATATGTTCAACGGCATACTCAATCGACTCATCACTTGGATTACCACATTCCTTGGGTGATATTTTTTCAAACAAATCCCTGAACGATTTACAAATGTACAAATCTTTAACAATAACTGCAAGTTTATTATTTTCGCTTAAAATATTTGAAAAGATAATCGTATCTCCAATATTTATTTTTCTTCTTTTGTCATCATATAAGCGAAGCTCCACTGTTTTCTTTCCAGATTTTATCTTCTCAAATGGGGCATCCTTCAATTTCATATAATGTATCATCTTGTAACTCCTCGTATTGAATTTTTCAAGTGCGAATATCAAATTTGGTATGGTAAGTCTTAGTAAATAATCAAATGTGAGCTGGCTTACTTCTTTCAATCTTTCTGAAATCAAACATTCTAAGAGCCAATATCATGCATGGAATCCACACGTTATTCATGAAGATCCTTATAGATGCATGGGAAATGATTCCTGTCTCTCCTAAAGCAGTGAGGCATACTACAAATGAAAATATCAAGAAAATTCCCAACACAAACATTGCACGTGCCATAGATTTTTCCATCAAAATATGTACACCATATATAGTGATTCCTAACATAACTAAAAATGCCGTTGCAAATGTGGTTATGCCTATAATCCCAAATTCATGTCCTAAGGCCGCGAAAACATTACCATACCCAAAAAGTCCATTAGGGATACTTCCTGTCTTATCCATCTCATTAATAAGCGCTGCACCTGATACACATTTGTCTGAATCTAATATACCAAACTCATAAATCTGAGACGCTATAAATCCCAGCGAATAAACTAGTGCAATGCAAAACGTCGCAACACTTACACGTTTCTCCTTTTTGGCATACATCAGCCATAAGGCAAAGAATGTTCCTATAGTTGCAAATATCAACGTGTCGCACCCGGAATCCATAGGAACCAGATCAGGAGTGCTATTACCACAAACAGCAAATATAAATCCAATACACTCAGTCATCATGCCAAAAACAAAACAAAACGACTGCCATTTGCTTTGTATATAACCATATAGTGCAAATGTTACAGCCAATGCTATAACTATTGCCACCAAAGCCGCGGTTCTGTCTGTTCCCGCTCCAAGACCCCAAAATGAATTAACACCAGGACCATTATAGTTGCTCCTAATGTCTACTCCGGCCACCAGAAACGCAAAAATTGCATATAAGATAAGAATGCCAACCCAGGCAAGCTGTATTTTCCCATTCTTATTATCTGCTCCCCAAAGTTTCGCACTGACATGTGCTGCATCTGAACAGCTGTTGCGTATCTTTTCATAAGGCAATATGTATAACACAAGGCCCATAATGACATATATGATATTCTTCTTAATTGTATCCCCAAGACTGACTCCACCTATGTATCCACCATAAAATGAACCATCCGCTTTATATATGAGAATATACATAAAAAGATATGCCACCATTACAATAGCAAATAAAATTATCCTTTTCATGATGTTGTTTGCTGAATTTATTTTCATTTTATCCATCACATACTCTCCTTTTCAAATACCTGATGTAGTGTATTTTCAGGTAATGCATTTATGTATACTCCCGTTCCAGTTATAGTCTCTTTAACTATAAACTCAAATTCTTTATTCTCTTCCATCTGGTTCATTTTCAATCTCTCCTTCCGGCATTTCATTTCTAGATTACTCAAAATCATATTTACTTCTTCCATACCACTTATTATTATTAATAAGTAATTCCTCAAAAGTCACTGGTTCAAATCCATTAATGTCCACCCCACAATTCAATGCACATGAAAGATTATCTCTAATGTATTCAAAAACATTATCCCTTGAATTATGAATATGTCCATGGATCAGCCACGAAATCGATGTCTGCTGATTCTTAGCCCTTCTAGATCCATTCCACTCCAAGAGCGGATAGTGGCACAATGTTATAAGTTTTTCATCCAATCGTATCACCTTCATATCGGAGACAGATTCGAAATAATCATTGATATTCGTAATGTTCTTTTGCCATTGAAAATCATGATTTCCTACAATCAGATGTTTCCGACCTTTTAATTGTTTCAAATAGGTTTTCACTGATATACTGGAACGATATGATAAATCTCCCAAGATATATACTATGTCATCTTCTTTTACTTTTTCATTCCATTTTCTGATTAAAAAATCATTCATTTCCTCTACTGTAGCAAAATTTTCTCCACAGCTTTCTAGATTTCTACCACATGTTAAAATGATATTTGCATGTCCCAAATGCAGATCACTTGTAAATAATACCGCCATCCAATCACCTTCCTTTAAAACTGCAATACCATATATCTCCACACGACAGTGTAATGAACAATTTACACATTAACTGAACTACATTCTATCATGCCCCAATCAAAGATATATCTCCTCGTCTGTTGTAACGCAATAACACCCCAATCTGCCCCCTTGCCTCTTATGTCTGGCACCTGCATCAATACACATATAATAATCTGTTCTATAAAAATTATAACTCATATCCTCATTTAGTCTGTTACATGGTACATGCCCGACTATAAGATATTCATCCAATTTCTTTTTATCTGATTCTGGAATCTGATGCAGATCCGCCCCAATCATAAAATTATACAAGTTACATTGCACTGCTTTTTCAATACTTTTCTTAACACATATTGTTCCATCATCATTCATAACATAATTGTCACAATCAATTCCTGTATGAGTGACTATTATATTTCCAAAAATTCTTGAACTAATTTCGGAATAATAAGGCAGGCTTTCCAAAAAAGCCAAGAGACTTTTCTGATTATCAGTACTCATTTTCTTTATCTCTTTAAGTGTGTCACCTCCACCGAACATAGTCCACATTCTTTCATTCAATGTGCCTTTCATGAACATAATTGCGAACAATTCGTGATTCCCCAGTAACAATTCCATTGAGTGATTCAATAAAAACGGAGCAATAAACTCCAACAGCTTGATACCATCAGAACCTCGGTCAAATATATCTCCCATAATAATCATACTATCTTTTTCTCTATCAAACCTTATCTTCTTCAGAAGCATTTTAAAATCACGTAACTCTCCGTGAATATCTGATACAAGATATAACATATCATCAACCTTTCTAATCAAAATCACTTTCTTCTTTATTTATAGCATATAAAAAAGATTCATTTTGTTTTGTCCAAATAATCCTTGCCATCACTCCAAATAGTATTTCCTCTGCTGACAAGATACATAAATAAACAACTATTCCAAAAAGAATTTTCATCAGAGCAAAACCATCAATCAGATACATATCAACAGCAATAGAAGTCAATTTTATATTGAAGGGAATAGTTGCTATGGCTGAAACCAGAAACACCCATGTACTTTCCTGTTCTCTTATAAAGCTGACACTCTTTATCACCATAAAGACGAGCAGTATTCCAAGCATAACACCCCAACACCCACTTTTCTTACTACCTGATAATGAATTATATAATATATAACCAATATTACCTACTCCCACTATCAATTTCGCTAGGTTATATTTCATATCCATACAAATACCCCTCCAATCAACATACATATATTTGCAATTATCAACATCGGAATAACAAGCTGAAATGCCATGATTAAAACACTTGTACAAATATTTGCAACTCCAGTTATACCTGTCTTTGAAAAATATTCCTTTCTATTTTTTCGGGTTGTCATTTGTAGTATATTTGCTTTTGCTGCATCGACTACAGATGCCCCCATCAAAGAACTTATCGCGTGTTCACCATCAAGCCCTTCGGTCAAACTAATATTAAGTAGCGCACCAAAAATGTTTTGTATCGCAATATAATACATTGCAATCTTATATCTGAACAGACAGCTTGTAACATCTACCTTTACCATCATAATCATCATAAGCCCAGCTATAAGGAGATTCATTTCAATTCCCGCCATGTTAATCTGCGTTTTTTTTAATCTACTATCTATCCCATAATCATCAATTAAAACATATGCTCCAGGCATAATTCCCTTTGTCATTATACCCACCTCGAATAGCTTTCCTTGATAACTAAGGCAAGCCGTTGCATGACCAATTTCATGTAATACTACACCCGCACCAATACCAAGACCATAACCGAGCACCATATTTATGAAAAAAGCATCGGCATCTCCCCAATATACTCCTTTATCAATAATTAAATAAATGCCATAAAATAATACTGGCAAAAAGGATATCAATAATAAAAAATTAAATATCTTCGGAATAATGGAGTTAGTGCTCTTTTTGTTTGGAATATAGACTGTATGTATATGTGTACCATCTAATTTCATAGTTCTTCCTTCGTCTCTGATTAATAAGCACGCATCCAGATGTTCGTAATATTCCATACACTCATCACGTGAAAATCCCTTAATTTTAAATACATCTCTATCACCATTTAAGCTTTTAAGGTAACGTGCCTCTCTTTCCGATAATAATGTTTCATCATCTGTCGCACCATTTCTGGCAATTACACCATCACTTGTTCTTTTTAATGTGACCCAGTTTGACATACACGGAAATTTTCCATCTAAATTTACCTTAGACATTTTTACACCTCCCTCCAATAGTTACTCCACTCATACCATCATATTTATCCATCTCCAACCATCTATCAGGATACTTTTCCATCACGTCCGACACCCTTGCTTCATGATTTCCTCGAAGAAGGATATATGTAAACGGAAACCTTGATAAACTTTTCTTGAAGTTTGAATCCCTTTTTCCAGTTATGGCATAATTACATCCGACATCTCCAAGAAGAATTATATAATTCACACACTCATCAAGCTTTAATCTATCTCTATTCTGACGGTAAAAATACTCAATGGGACCTGTCTCTCCATGAATATCTCCTAACAAAAACCAGTTTTCTTTCATCCTTCACACCTTCTAGAAACTCCGTGTAAACAGTGCAACGTCGTTACATATCAGTTGTAAGCAGACCTCTTTTGCATTGTCCTTTTCGCAAAGCACTGTATATGTAATGTTTACCATATTTTTATTGTTTATTGAGCAATTCACATCACACGCCTTAACCAATGACGAGATATAAAGATAACCATTTCTTTTCTGAATATCGTCAATCGTATCCATCATTATGTCATGAAAATCATCCTCTTCTTCAAATTTGTATGATAATGTATGAATGATACAAAACGATTGTCTTTGAGTATATTCAGCATCTACAAACATATAGTACTTAAATTCAAGATCAAAAGATTTTGTATATACATAATCCAGATTAAATCCATCAGTGAATCCATAACGTTTGTCCTTATCTACAGAATCAATTTTCAGATGTATCTTCTGATTGATAATTGAAGTCAATCTATCAAATTTTTTAATAAATGTACTATAAGGTTCTTTTTTCAAAATATCATCTTTGGAGTTTTTCAAAAACATCTTGTATCCACCTCACATTTTACCTATTTGTTAATCACCACATTTTATATGTATAAGTCCACATCATTTCTTCTGATATTAGTTACTTGCCTTTTTATCCAAGATACTATCTATTTCCAAATAATATATCTGTACCTCAGCCTTCGCATAAGTTCTAGCATCTCTTTCAATCGGCTGCACATAATACTCCATCTGTCCCTCTATTGTTTCATCTCCCGGTTTATAATCGCCAATATTCGTTATCCAGTCATTTACACCTTCACCTGTAAAAGCCAATAGGTTTCGCTGTTCAGGAGTTGCACTAATATACATTTCAGAAAGGAGATTCTGATAACAGTGACGGCACTCATGTAACACTGTTATAAGCAGCTCTTCCGCAGTTCCTCCCGGCAAACTACCATCTTTTATAGGTTTAGCATTAAAAGTAATCGTCTTTGTCGCATGATTATATGTTCCAAGCAAAGTATCATCTTCAATATCTTCAAACACGATATTTATCTTACATAAGCCAAGATCTCTTGCCTCACAATAGCAAACAGCCCGCAAAACATCACACTTCTTTTCATAATCCAAGGTCTGGAAGGTATCATTATCTCGAATCAGTTTTATAGTATCAATATTCTTTTCAAGTCTGTACTCATCTCCATAGTTTTCAAGGACACTCAGTTCTCCTTCATAGCCGGATATTCCATCTTGAATATCGTCTGCATTCAGCCCATACTCCTCACAGACTTTTTCATAATAATCCTCATTTAATTTCTCATTTTGAAAACAATTAAGTCCTATTGGAAGTGCTATGACTGCAATTATCGCAGCAACTCCAACATTTCTTCTCACCACCTGCGTACTCCTTAGAAATCTTGAAAACATAATCTGTTTTATTCTATCTTTTCTCTTAACATTCTTAGATATTATAAGGATTATCCCAAACACGGATATCACTAATAGCCCTATGCATAACCAACTGATAAATCCAACTGCATATTCTCCAACTATTGAAACTGTGTACAGTCCAATACCTGAAAGGATATCCTGGATAACACCCTTATTACACCGATTATAGTTGTAACTGATAACAATTCCAAACACACTGGTTAATAACATACAAACAATCATTCTTGGAATCGAATTATTATATTTCGCTATAGGTATGACATATGGTAGTACGTTGTATATGTCATATGCCCAAAAAGCTCCATACAAAATATGGTCAAATAAGTATTCCCCTTTAGACTGTGTTGATTTATCTTTGAGTTTTAATCTTATCTTTTGCATATTACCAACCTCCTTCGTGCTTTTGTTTATATTAACGATACAACTACAGAAACCTCCACTTTTCAAAGTGAAGGTCTCAGATTAAGTCGAATGTTACCGCCAGCTGATCAAGTACACGATTATCAATAACACAAACACTCGCCGTCCCATCTCTATAGGCTATTCTTATTCGGAATTGGCTTTTGCCCTGCGCACTCTGAATCGCCGATAACCATGCCGTGCTGCCAAGCCATTTAGCAAAAAAGCCTTTAAGAAATCCTCTGAGAAAGCTCCTGTTTTGTGTCATACTCATCATCCTAATATGGTCAACAATCTCTGGCGTTATATCAAGATGCTCTCTTCCAAACGGAATAAACACCCCTTCACAGTCAGCTTTTATTCTTTTTCCCTTAAACCTTCCCGCTGTCACCACATTGACCATAACATCACCACCTTAAATTGCGATTCTAAGTTCAGAATCATTGATGCATTCGTTCTTCCAGATATGATTGAGCACAATCTGATCAAAAAAGCCATCATGAAAATGCTTCAGAGCGCCTTTAAGAATAATCCTTTTGTTGCAAACACAAACATTTATAGTGCCCGTATTGGGAATCAACTCTATGCCCCCGCCCATAAGCCTTATTATGCTGGCAAGATCAACAAGAATCCTGTTTCCATCTTTTACGAGCAATTTAGAAGAAAACTTTACCTCAACTCCATTGATGCGGCAGCTTTCAGCATTAACAATAATATTTACCCCTTTCTCTTTATTCCAACAGATACTCTTCCACTTAGAATCCATCGATCGGCTGCTATACTCTTTTTTGTCCCACCGATGTGTTTTAACAAAGAATTTCTCTTCTATTCCGGATTTTGTGCATGGCAATCTTAATGAATTCATGGAAAATGTAAAATCCATATGTATCCATTGTCCGTTAATATATGCCGAATTCCATGCATGCGGCCCCCATCCTCTGTTTCCTTTTCCTTCGCCTGATACATAAAGGACTTTAACCCCCATGTATGATAATACCAACACAGCTATCGCCGCTATCGCCTGGCAGACACCGCTCCGACTCTTCAGGAGATTTATTGCCGTATGATCCTCCATCTGGCTTGTGCTCTTGTACTCAAAGTTTTTTCTCACCCACCGATCAAAGATGTATATTTTTTCGAGATCATCACTGCGGTTTCTTACTTTCTTATTAAGCAGACCGGCTATTTCAGCTGATACACATATCAGGTCATTAAGTTCTTTGGGGCTGCTGAAATATCTGGCATTTATAAGCAATTTCGAGAATCTCCCAAACGGATCAGATACCATTTGAATGGAGAATTGAGATAATTGTGCTCCGGCAAAAGAACCAACGGTATTCCTATAAAGTGAAGTAACCCCATACTGTATATCAGATGTCAGCTCAGATGCTCTGGCAAAGCTTTCTCCTCTGTTTATCACATTGATAACTGTCTGGTTTTCAAAGACATTCTGTGATAATCTGACTGCTCTGATGAACTGTTCAGGTGTAGATACATTCATTTCTATTATCTGATTCATCGTATCATCCCCTTTGCCTTAGGAACATGTTATATGCCGCGGCCTTTCCCATTAAATACTCTGCGATATTGTCTATCGGTTTATACTCAGCATCGGGCTTCCAGCCGTTAATTATAAGTTCGCTTTCTGTAAGCCCGGATAACCATTTCAAAAACTGAGCGTAACTTAAGTCTAAATCCTCCCACGCAAAGCTTTCCTTAGGAAGATAAAGCACCCTACCTATACCTGCTTCCTTACATGCCCCGGAATTAAGTGCAAAGATATTTCCGTTCATGTCATAAGCAATAATCAACGCTCCGGGAAACAGTTCCGGCATTCCATTTTTATTAAGCGCATTAATGTCAACAATCGAGTTCTCGCCCATACCACAAAGGAGTCCGAAATATCCAGCACACAATGTTACCTTAGAATAGTTCCCTACGATCTCTCCAAGATACGAACCATCATGCACATGAAGTTTAGTCATAGAATAAGAATCTCTTTTGGTATTCCTTTCAAACTCAATCACTTCCGGTGTATTATTAAACCATTTATTTATCTGAATTTCTGCGTTAGTATGTTCCGACATAGCCGTCCTCCTTATATCACTCTGACTCTAACTCTGGATCCGTCAGGAAATCCTCTCATCTGCCATCCGATCGACGAGCCTGCACCTCTATTATCACGGCCTTCAATATACGCCACATCGGCTCCCTGTCCACCTTCTTCAAATACAGCCATAGGCCACTCATCTCGATCGTAGATCGGACTGGCTTTCACGTCTGACAAAGAGGCCTTGCGCCGTTCCGCCGCATCCGCTCTGCCCAAAGTCACGAATTCAGGAAAACCCATTGTCTGCGCCATTTTAATATGCTCAGCAGTTTGCGGGTATTTTTGAGAATCCACAATCACCACATAGTATTCAGGTCCATGCCCACTGCTTGAATAACCTGTTGCTCCACCGGAATAGTTTATCCGGTTGAGTTTTCTTATGTAATCCGCCATCAGTCTTTTACTGTCCTCGGCAAGATCAAAAGTTTGTCCGCAGAGACCTCTCCACTCTGATTCCAGTTCTTCTCCCCTAGTGCTTGTCTGATAAAGCAAGCTATCATACATTTCCCTCTGTCTGCTCAACATATCAGCCTTATCCCCGGAATCGTCCTCTGTATCTTTATACGATGAATAACACAAATCATCCATTTCCTGTTCAACAAAGGATTTTTCACGTTCTACAGCTGCAATCACAGAATGAATATCAAAGACGACATGAGCGCGGAGATCCTCGACTTCTCTTTCATAGCCGTCTATAATATCCATCCCCTTGTCAACGGCTGTAACAATGACATTGACATCGCTCATGCCGACACCTCCTCTACAGATCCCTAAGCTTAGCTATCAGTCCGCTTATATAGTTGATAGAATCATCCAGTTCACTGAGCTGTCCCTGCGCCGAAGAAGAATAGTTATCAACCAGTTCTTTTAAGTAATCATACTGGGGATCCTGCCAGTTCCCGCCCTGGTTACTCGTTTCGGCACTAAGAACACCATACAGCCCTTCAAGCTCATCTCTTTTAGCCTGTAAAACACCCATATAGGTTTCCAGCGAATCAATATCATGAACAACAACACTTACATTAGCCATAACAGTTTTCCTCCTTAATATCGTTTATCCTCTCTTCTGTCTCATCTATAAAGCTGTTAATCTCGAAAAGCTTTTCGCTCATATGAGTCAATACATTCTGCATTGGTCCGATATAATCAGCTTCTATCTCACGGCTCTTTTTATCTTCCCACTCGCTGCGAATAGAATTCCATCTCTGAAGCTGATTATGAGCCTCTGAACATGTCTTTCTCATTCATACAGCCTCCTTCTTCATCTTCCCAGCAGTAATTGTATTGCTGATATAGAGCGGATGAGGGAAGATCTCTGCATTCTTTCCGCCAATGACAGTCTCATTCGTATTGCAGACGAGTGTATAATTCTTGAGGTATCTGATTACACGCTTAGTGTAATTGTCAGTATCTCTGTTCAGCAGATCATAGATAATCTTTACCGCAACGAGAGTTACAAACTCAATGTCAGTAGATACACCGGGTTCAAAGTTTAATGTCTCTTCATCATTATCATCAGCGAAATAATTCTGATGCGCAGTCGGCCTCTCATCTGAAATCAGATTTGCAAATGCCTCCCTGTACAAAGGAAGACCTGCGTTCGGATACCAGTAGAAGCACTCTCCGGCGTGTGCACGCTGCCAGCATCCTGTCGATACGAAAGGCACCTGCAGTGCTTTTGCTAGATCATTACCCAATGCACTGGACTCACGATTATCACCGGTTCCAATAACAATTCCGTCCTCAAATCCATCAAGGTTCTCAGTAGGCATATCCTGAAGAATACCCCTGTACTTGGTGATCCTTGCAGACGGATTGATATTTCGGATTGCATCCGCAACAGCATCCACCTTATAGCGCCCAAGATCTCTGAATCCAAGCTGATGACGGCAGATGTTATGGATTTCAAGCGTATCACTGTCAACCAGAATAAAACTGCCGACACCGGCTCTGGCAAGTTCAAGTGCGATAAACGATCCAACGCTGCCACATCCCACGATCAGGGCTGATTTAGCGTTCATTACTGAGGATTCAAGAAGACCTGTATTTCTGGAAAAGAGTCGTGTAACCATATCAAAGAAGTTCAGTGTGATATGCGACCGTTTCTCATCTGTCCTGAAGAATACCCATCCATCATTGATAAAGCTCCCGAAGAAATCGTATCCCTCAATATCAACTTCCTTATTCAGAAGCTTCGTGAAATGATCATTCGAAACAATCAGCCCAACCGCATTAAACTGGTCTGCCGCCTCATTAAAGCTGACGCCATCAGACAGAAGGTAGTACTTTTCCGTCTCGTCTCTGTAAATGCCGAACGCTTCGTATTCCGTCCCATCCGTCTTCAGGATATCGGCATTTGCAAGCATCTGATAGTTCTTCTTAACTCTGCCAGAGAAGAATCCTTCCAGAAGATTTGTATCCACTTCAAAGGTCTCTTCTGTCTCATCATCTCCAAAGCCGCCCTCTGTAAGCTCATTTCTTGCCGCTTCAATCACTTCATCATTGGCATCGGCAGCTACCTCCGTATTAAACTCCATGGATTCGACATCGGTGAGCAGATCAGTCAACACCTCTGTCAAAGTGATATGCCCCTCTGAATTACTGTTAATCTTATTGTTAATCTCAGTCCTGCTAATCATGATTGAAACCTCCTTTGTTTTATATCTATGTTAACGATGCTTCTTATGAATTCTCCACAAATCAATCTGCTGACTGATTTGTGGAGCATCCCTCTTCATCCAACTTCCTTTATCTCTCGCTGCATCTGCCGCTTCCTTGCAATCAGTGTTTTCTCATCTGCCAGAACCAGATAATCCGTTCCCTTGAAATATTTGTCGCCTATCTTTACTTCCGGCTTGTAATACGAACCTGTTCCCTTATCATCCAGGTAATAGCATGTGAGCTGCGCATCAGGGACAAAATTCAAGAGGAAAGAAAGGGTTCCATTACCGATTGCTTCCGAATAGCTTGTATTGGTTCTGTTATCATCGCCAGAAAATGTATTCAAGGTTCCGGGATGCCTGTGCCATAACCCAAGCAGACACAAATCCTTCTCATAAAGTCTTGATATCACCGGATAAATATGATTGTGGTACTTCTCATCCATCTCATGATGAACACGATTGTGGAATGTCGAAAGACCAGGGTCTGTAGCCTCAACTACATACCACGTATCCTTATCAATAATTCCCAGAAGGATTCCGCCCGTCTCGTCTGGGTCTCTGGATAACGCTTCTGCGATAATCGATGTATACGCCCTGTCACTGATTACGATCTTCCTGCATTTCTTGCATGAACCCTTAAGATAACCAAATCTGTTCCTCGATCTTCCTATAAGCTCAGCTCTCTTATGCAGACTTTTCTTTTCCAGAGCTTCCTTTCTCTGCGGTGACATTTTCTGCGTCCAGTCACCAATCTCCTGGATATACTCCTTGATATCACTTCTGCTCCAAACCTCACCGGGCTTATATTTCTGAATTATCCTCTTCATCCGCATGGTTTCCAGATAGACTTCACCGGGATTATCCTTGTCAGGTCTTACATCAACGGTAGATGCCTTCTTGAATGGCTTCTTTTTTGAATAACCAAAAAGTTCAACCCCTGAAGGGACTACAGGAATTACCTTAACCGGCACTGCTACATTATCCGCTGTCGAGATAAAAACAAGGTACTGCTGTTTCATTCCCTCTGCTTCCATACTGATACCTGCGTACATTCCATCACCGGATTCTGTATGATGAAATTTTTCATCCAACTCCTCTCCGAAAAGATCAGCCAGAGTCTGTAACCTTGGAGGCGTAATAATAGAATCAGGGATAATGGCTGTATCTGTCTCTTTCTTGATTGACTCGCAGACATTTTCTGTGATACGTTCCACCTTGTCGAAATTATCCACCATAATGTCAACTATTGTCCCAACCGTATGACCGGGCGCTTCAACGATTACCTTCTTGCAATTACTCTGTGTCTTGTAAGCTTCATAAGCATTCATTGCCATAACCCCCTCCTCCTTATATCTCACCGTGTTTCTGGAATTTGCCCCAGGTTACAGGATCAATCAGTCCAAGTTCAAAGATATTTATCCAACGAAGAGCAAATCTCAGGGACGTTGCCGCTGATGTAATACCGCCTTTAGAATCCACGCTTGTAGATACATCACGGGTATCCGCAGAACAAAGATAAAGTTCTCCGTTACCATCCCTGAGAAGATGAGGGATGCTCTTAGGTGATACACCACTGGTTCTGTTAACAATATCCTGAAGCTGGTCTATCGTCGGATTAAGCAGATATGCTTTAACTGAGCTCCCGTACCTAGCCTGAGGATGATCATTGTCATAGATGAGGGCAATATCATATGCCCGGCAGTAACGCTTATCCCTTCCTGCAATAGAAGGCTGACAATGAACCATCCAACAGGCCCTTCCATCCTTCAGAATACAAAATCTGGCTTTCTTTCCCTGAAAATCATACATTGCCGCCTTTTCGGCTGTAAGGAGATCCGGATTCTTCTCATACCACTGATTGGCAGAAACAACCGTCTTCGGAACAAGCTTAGGATTGGCGGATGCCTTAGGTTCATCAATGTATGACTCAACGTCATCATTGTCTTCCTCTTCGCTCTCAGAGTCTTCACCGCCCCCCATCTCATTGATAAGGTCGCTTACACTTCTTGTGGACAGAATACTCTTAGGCACCGCCCCGGGCTTCTTCGGATTCGCAGCTTCCTCATGCTCTGCAGCGGCTTCCGGTTCTGCACCATCTTCCTCAGCGTCCTCGCCGCGAATCTCATTGATAAGATCACGTACACTGCCGCCATTCTCCGGAATAGACACGATTGCCTTCGGTACAGTCTTTGCTTTCGTTCCATTGCCCACATCTTCAAACTGAGGATCTCCAGCTCTTCCGATAGTCCCATCATCATCGATAACAAGATTTTCTCCTGATGTGAGCATGTCTCTCATTCTCTGGATCTCCGGGTCAACTGATACACTTGTAAAAGGTACATACATCTTCTTCATGGGTTTGTTCTCCTTTGCTTTATAATTTAATGACCACTTCTGTGGTTCTATTACTGTTAACGATTCATATTGGATAATCTCCACATTTTTAAATGGAAATACTATCACCGGGATCAGCAAGATCAATAGCATCCTCAACCTTGTTTATATAGTTAATAAAATCTTCCCACTTCTCAGGAACTCTGTTCGTTCCCTTATATTCATGGTTTCTACCTTCCCCGATAATCCTTACACTCCATTCTCCGCCATCCAATACCGGCACTTCTCTGTAAGGGCGACCATCAGGCAAGTAAATCTTATTGATTTTGAAGGATCCGTCAGGACTCCAAAGGTCAATCTCAATTTCATTGAAAAGATAGCTAATAAAGCAATTCCACTCATGCTCATCAATCATTACTTTTTTCTCCTCACCGTCCTCTTTTGTCCAGCTTACAAGAATTCTATTTTCGGACTGCCTTGTCATATCAATTGCACGTTTTCCCCAACCTTCAAATTTCTGTTCAAAGTGGAATTCATTCATCTTCCTGATAAACCTTTTTCTCCCAGAGGCAAGTTCCATATCTCATCTTTGAAATAAGCTGGCTGACAGGGCGAACTCCACTTACACAACACTTGGGAACTATCGAACCGGAAATAATAGATCCATCTTCATCGATTGAAAATTTCTCTTCCTCATCTCCCATTCTCCGGATACCCTCATCAATAGAAACCACTGTCTTTGGTATTGCTTTTGCCTTAGCTAAAGAATCCTGATTCATTACAGCAGCCTCTCTATCATTATAAAGGCTCCCGTCATCACCAACGTATCCACCGCCATTGGCAAGGATATCACTCATTCTCTGAATCTCCGGGTCAACAGATACACTTGTAAAAGGTACATAAATCTTCTTCATAGCTTTTTTCTCCTTTGCTTATAGTTTGATGACCACTTCTGTGGTTATATTACTGTTAACGATTCTTTTCTTGATTTATCCACCTTTATCATCCTCTTTTTTTTATTTTCAGAACCGCCCTCTTTATAAACCTCGTAATATGTAGCAGCCGGACTCCCAAAGGAATTTATACATGCCTGTTTCTGTGCTTCTGAATCAATCGACGTAAATCTATAAAAACCTGTGCCATGATTAGCAATGCCCATTTCATAAAATTCCACGAAACGTTTTGTTTCCATAAGAACAGACGCGGCAGAAATTGCTCTTTCTTTCGATGCTAGGATGTTTTGGCAATAACTCCAATCAGGATTACAAATCACTAAAGCATAAAGCCTAGATATACAATTCCTCCCATCGTAAGCATATTCAAACAAACAACTGATCAACGAACTGCTATATACTTGTATTGTCATTAACGATATATTGATTAAAATCTTCATTATTTTATTATCCATTTTTAAAAAAGCGGGCACTGTATCCCGCTTTTTAACTTTCATTTTTAGCTTTGATTTTAAGGCATATACATGATTACCTTTCCTGCCTTCTCCGTATCCTTGTTATAGTAATAGGCTTTAATGGCATCCTTGTTCGGAACATCAAAGTCACAGCTAACCAAACGTACATTATCAGCCATTGCGTACTTAAGATTTTCCATATCTCCGACTGAAGTGATGTGTACAGGAGCAGCATTAAGCAGATATGACATATTGCTTCTGAGAGTCTTGAAAGACTTTGAGTATACAAGAGCAAATCCTCTGTCGCTTCCACTCATATCTAGGAGCTGCTTCATGCTTTCAACGTCCTGATTGCTTCTGATTGAACCTACAGACTGCGTTAATTCAGTGTACTTATCCGGCTGAACAAATACATTTACGGTATAATCCTGATCCGGGTTGTTTCTTTGTCTCTCCAGCTCATCAATCTGTTCCTGAATCGACCTGTGATAATGGCAACTGACAGATCCTTCATGATTTCTGTGTGCGGCATCATATTCACCAAAGAAATGAATCTGCGTCTGTTTATTCTTGACTCCCTTGCGCCAGTTTATGACTGAAGATACCATTGAATTCAAGATTCTCTCATCCGCCCCCGTAAGGATCATATTCTTGATTCTCTGCGGATTGATTGATACCTCTGTGTCGTCCAGGATAGTATCAATGTCAACCGCAGACTCATCCTTATGGAATGCGACCGATCTGCCAATTCTGATCAATTCACCTGCCGAAGGCTGCGGCAATGATTTTGCATTGCGCTTCAGAAGAATACTCTTCCCACTGCCATTCATAGCCACAATGACCTGGATAAATGTTGCGATAACATCAGAGGAAGCAAAGTAGCACTGTACAACTGCATTATCGGCTTCATTCTGTCCCATGTACGAGTTATATACCGTATGCCCCTTCTTCAGAAGCGATGCCCTCTGAATCCCAGTATTCTCTCTTCCGGTATCGGCACACCTTTCTGCAAGCATGCTTCTGGCTGCATTCTGTGGTGTCTTAAACACAAATCTAGATGTAAAGTAATCCTTTAAAGAAGCAGTGAATCCATTTCTCGGATTATCACTAACTGCCCTCTGTGATGAAAGGATCACATGGATCCCGTATGTCGCGCCCTTTCTTACAAGTTCTGTCATATATGCAGCACAGGATGCTCCATCGAAAAGCGACTGAAACTCGTCAATTAGGATCACAATTCTCGGCATAGGCTGAATCTCGCTTCTGTGAGCTTCATACAAATGTCTGAAGTCTTCGTATTTCTGAACTATAACTCCCGTTATATCCTCCATCTGTTCAAATGCTCTCTGCCTTGCCTGCATTTCCTGGACATAATATTTGAGGAATGAAAGCATTGCATCTGGATCCTCATCGTTAACAACTGTATCTACCGACTGAAGATTACCTTTCGCATATACATTAAAATCAGCCCCATCCTTGAAATCACCTACTGCGATTCTGACCTCTTCCGGAGAATAATTTGAAAGAAGCTGGAAAATAATTGTATGAAGCAGACTGCTCTTTCCTACTCGTACATCGCCAATAATAAGGGCATACGGTCTCTCGGATGAGATTTCAAAATAAGCCTTTCCTCCGTTCTCATCCACACCGAAATCAATCTTCAATCCATTAGCAGAACTCTTCTTCTGCCAATTCCCATCGACAGGCAATGCTTTCCCAATAGGAATAATCGCAGACTGTTCCTCGTGAGTGCCCAACTTATACCTTACAGTTGCAATGCGCTCCTGGTCTGTATCAGTCTTGAGGAATACTGCCGTACTATTATTGATGTAGAAACAGCCATTATCTCGTACCGGAATGATGGTTGCTGCTTCACGCACACTTGCTGCAAACTCCGTCAATGCCCTGTTATTTCCAAAATCTCGATTCTCGATTGAGCAAAGCACATAAACCCCTGCTTTTACTCCATTATTCATAATGCGAATAATCTGATCATAATATTTCGGCTCAACATTTCCGATTAAATCATCAATGATAAGACATTTTCTATTTCGCTTTGACATCGATACCCTGTTATAATCTTCGATAGAATCATATTGCTCTCCCAGACACTTTTCATAGGTATCAGCAATCCATTTCTCAAGTCTCTCAAGGCCTTCAGAAACCTGCTTATCAGTATTAAGGAGTGTCAGTGTATCATATTCGTTAAGTGACTGAAGCAATCTATATGTGCTTCCAAGCCCCTTGACATCAATAAGAACCAGATCCATATGATTACATGAGTAAACAATATCCGCAGCAAGAGAACATAACGTCTGCGATACTCCATCTCCTCCATCGTAGGTAAACAACATGTTTTCCTTGATGGTATCCATCTTCAGACGGAATCCGACCTTATCTTCATAGAGATCAACATTCTCATCAGAAAGCCCTGCCTCAGCAAGAATAGAAACATTATTGTTGAAGAACCAACACTGGCCAACTACTATGGATTTATCAACCTCATCAAGAATCTCAGTTTCCTCATGAATTCTCTCTAATCCCTGAGAAAAAAGTTCAAAGGTTCTCGAAATACCTGAATTCATCTCGTCCGGAATAACCTGCAGTTTTGCATCCCTGCAAGCCTTCTCACGCTCAATACGTGTATTAAAAACTTCACCGCACTCTCTCTGCTGAGAAGCCAGATCAGAAAAGTTAATCAGTGCTTCGGCAAGAGCTAAAATCTCATCCCTTGCCTTGATGATTTTTACATAATGTTCCTTACGGTACGGTCTTACCACTCCACCTACAATGTTACTGATTGCAGGCGGAATAAATGCCTGATTAAGGTCAGCGACAAGCTCATCAAAACGACCTACTGCTTCCTTCAGCTTCCTTTTGACAGTATGAGGATTGTCCGTATCCGAAACATAGGTTCCTCTGCCGGACTTCCTGATATAATTGGATTTCATTCTGTGAAAATGCGGATCCTTGATATCAGATAATGCCTTTTTCATATGCTCTATCGCATGTCTTGCAATATTATCTCGTCTGCGCTTCTCAACGGAACAAAGTCTGTCTGCACTACTTTTCGTACTCTGGAGCTGTCTCTCGAGTTCCTGATATTCTCCGTTAATTCTCTGCTGCTTCACATTTGCCGTCCTGACGATCTGCTCAATTCTGTTAATTGTTGAACCCATGAAATCTGTGAAAAGGCAAGCATCTGAAGTTGCTTCTGTATATCCCTTATTCTGCATATCATAATCCTCCCAATATTCCGCAAATGATTGCTATTACTATTCCAATTATCAGAATATAAAACAGTATCTTCACAACAAAACAGATAATCGCTACAGCAATCCCGGTTGCAACAATCCCACCTATCGATGATAACGCCGACAATATATATGCCCAAAGATTATAGTCAACAGACTTCGCACAGAAGATTCCGTAAATAATGTTTCCTGCAAGGGCACCAACAAATACAACGAAGGGTCCAATTGTTGCAATGAAGCCACCATCACTGCCATAGACCTCAGCGCCAAATCCCTGGGTTACACCAACTGCAATCAGAAGTGCCATAATGATGGAGATGATCCAAAACCACACAATTCTGCCTTTACTCACCTGATGAAACGATCTGTGCTCTGGTCTTTCTGGAGCATATGTGTTTGTACGATTGCTGGTATTATTTACCACAGTCACCGGCTGACGATGGATCGAGCCATCCTCTGCTACATAGAATTCACTTGCCATAACTATTACATCCTTGTATTTCACTCTTCTTACTTATATAGACGAAGTAACCCAGCGAAAATCCATTTTTACTCATCATCAGGATCAGATTCACTTGCAATCGCTATTGTTCCAACTTCCTGAAGCTTTTCAATGAACTCCGCAGCTTTCTGTCTATCCATGTGTGCAATCGTATATGTTCCTCTTCTTGCTTCAGCCATTGCCTTCTTCAAGGATTCATCTTTCAGCCCGCAATTGCGGCTCAATATGTCAGCAGTTTTCCTTGCTTCTCCAATCGTCACAATAGTCACATCACATTTATCATTTTTAATATTTTTTTCTTTCTCCTCTTCAGCTTCAAGCTCTGCTATTTTTTTATCAATCTTGCTAATTAATTCATCAACATCAATTCCCGTTTTTTCAGAATCATCAGAAGTCATAAACGGAAAGACTGGAGAACTATCCCCACCCTTAATTCCAAAAGAGTGTTCTGCCATCGCTTCCTTCTTTTTCTCCCTGACATATTTTTGAATATCAAAATATGAGACCTTTTTAGCTACACTCTTTTTTTGTTTTTTCTTGATCGTAGTCACCTTCCTTAAAATATTCATTTCTGTAAAGTCTGGAATCCAAGTAATAAACTTAATTCTTCCAGACACTATCACAAGCGCCTGACCTGTCTCCATCGCAGCAAGCTGACTCTGAGTAATAAGCGGTTCACGCGAAACATGTCCGTCACAGTTTATCTCTCTTTCCCCGCAAATGCGCGATAATTCTGTGAGTGTATCCCAATGATTGACTCTAAAAGCGATTCGCACATCACAATTACTAATTATGGTTGTGGCATTGCTCTCCCCATAAATATCAACAAGCTGTGAAATAGCTTGTAGGACGAACTCAACGCGAATATTTCTCGATCTTCCAGCACTCATAAGGTGAGGGAGATTTGTAATAGCCCGGCCGATATTCCCTAACTCCTCTAGGAGGACATTTACTCTGATTGGCAGCTTCCCAGAGTATTTCTGTTCTGCAATTCTTACATAGTGATTCATCAGCTGACTAACCAATACACCGGTCAGTTCATCATAAATCGGAGTTTCATCAGGAACTATAATATAGATTAATGTTGGCTTATCACCACTCAGTTCATTAATGCAGAGTTCGTCATGACTAAGGAAGTTCCTAACACTTACGCTTTTAGTTGCTATTGATAACCCATCAAGAAATGTTGAACGAATACCAGCACGGGTATCGTTAGCTGTTGTAACGTAGCTCTGAAGTTGCATCGCAACATTCTCATTACTCTCAGACATTTCTACAAACGCCTTAAGGTATGTTGATGCTCCGAATCGTTCCTCGCCTTTCGATATCAAATAATAGACACTTGCCAAATTGATCTGATCCTCCTCAGCAAATTCGAACAAGGCATATACAGCAGCCAAAAATACATTCCTGGCTTCTTTAATCCAGAACGGATCTGTTCCCTTGGCTTCCGGATACATAGTATGAGCAAGTCCCTCTATCATTTGTTCTGCTATATGCCTGTTTTCCGGCGTTCCAACCTTCCAAAGAACATACGGAGCATGCAAAGGATTCCAGCCTTCAGCGCCTTCCTCATAAAGATTACGGAAGTCTATAACATGCACATCATAATCAGGAGGAATCATATCCTTTGTATTTGCATAGATTTCTCCTTTAGCATCTGCAATCACAGCACTCTGCCTATTCTTTATGAATGACATAGTCATTGGAATGGTTCCTCTTCTACTTTTTCCAGAACCGCTAACACCCAGAATCATGACATGTCCTTCTCCGTCATGACTGAGTATCTTTCCATTGTCATATGCGAGCACCGGTCCGGCTGCTTCTACCTTCAGAGTCTTCGCTCTCTCAATTGATGTAGTCCATCTTTCACTTCTCATGATTATCCCTCCTTAAATGCATACTTTGCCATTGTCGAAGTGCTCACTCACCATTTTGGAGTCAATCCTCGGGGTAAAGCTGCTATAGTCTGCACAAAACACAAGATCCTCTGCGACTGCAACCGCCTGTTTAGCACTTGTCACATGATATGTGTCCACAACCCGACATAAAATGTTTTCCAGATCATCCCCAGTATCAACTTCAATCCCACGATCAAGAATATTCTGGACGACAATCTCCGAGTATTCTTTCTGCGAATAAGGAGTCACATGTACATCAATACAGTTTCCGATAGCATTGACTACTCTCTCCTTAATGATCTGCATTCTCTTACCAAGCGAAACATCATAATAGATAATCACCGTAGCATTTTGGGCAACATACCCGATATGCTCCACAAAATAATCAACCTGAAATTCGTTGATGAACTCCGACAGTGCAGAAATATCTACAGCTACAACACCTTCATATTCATTTGTATATACAGCATTACTTGCAATATCCTCAAAAATCTGCTTCATCTGTCTAAGGCTTCCATCAACCCTATACTCTAAGAGAATGTCCAGCCCACAAAATTTTCTGAGGCTATTTTCATAGAGCACAGATGTAATATAATCCGCCACAATGCTCTGCCCGTTATCATGAGTCAGGTTCATTACTACATGCGGAACCTGTGCGCCTCCCTTTCTATATGCATCTGCCTTGCTAACAATTTCAGACATCGTTGTCTTAAGACCTTCTAAACCTACAAGTTTCATTGTTCCATCCTCCTATCTCAAACAATTTCCGGAAAACCGACATGATCAGCGATTCCATATTCTTTCGCCTGATGTCCAGACATCCAATAGTCTCGTTCCATATCATTAGTCACTTCGGAAAGTTCTTTTCCACAATTCTTTGCCATTATCGTTGCCAGCTTTGTCTTAATCTTCTGAATATGATCTGCAACAAGTGAAATATCTGTTGCCTGCCCCTGAACACCACCTAAAGGCTGATGAATCATGACTTCAGCACTTGGAGTAACGTATCTTTTACCTTTTGCTCCAGCAGCCAAAATAAAAGAGCCCATACTTGCAGCCATGCCATTTGCAATTGTTACAACATCACAAGGAATCTCATTCATGACATCGTAAATCGCTAATCCATCACTAACAGATCCACCAGGACTATTAATAAACATATAGATATCCTTGTCCGATTTCGTCGCAAGATATCTAAGCTGTGTTATGATTGAAGTTGCACTATCACCATTTACTTCACCATTACAATAGATAATGCGATTCTTAATCATGTCATAACTGATCAAATCAGTACTATGATCGTTTCCATCTGTTGATGTAATAATGTGTGGTAAAAAAGCCATTTTCATTTCCTCCTCTTATCTGATTCTTCCTGAAACTTCGGCATATATGCTACTCAAATCAGTACCCGCACTAGCAATGATTATGCCTGTATTATTCTTTACAATTGAGGGAACCAAAATATCCACTTTTTCCTGAAGGATTATTTTCTTGCTTCCTACGACAAGATTACTTCCTAAAACATTAGTAAGTTCAATGTTTTCCTTGATCATATAGTCTTGTGCTGTCATATGTGCCACCATCCTTTCAATCTGTTTTGTAATATTACTAACGGGTATTGATAGAAAAAATCCCAAAAAAAAGACACGAGATTAATTCTCATGTCTTTTAGCACATATAAGTATGTCTAATATTATTTATATCGGCAATTCAAATCACCAGATGAAAAAGTCGGAAAATCGTCCTACATCCCACCGTCCGAAGCTGAGACAATCTTCTTCATCCTATCGGGAATTCCTGGGTAGTCCTTCTTAACCCTATCAAACAGTTCCTCAATTTTTCCCAATGGACTACTCCCAACTTTCCCATGCCGTACTAATAAAAGATGAACAAGATATCCTTCAGCTTCATCAGTCAATGCTACACCTGTCCACCACTCAAAGGCTCCTATCACATAGTTTTTATCTACATAGCTTACAAGCTTATCAGCAAGATCCCAATTTTCCTCACTACAGTATTCCAAAGCCCAAAACAAAGCCATATTAATAAGAGAGAACGTGTCCTTATTAGCTACGCCATCCCTGAGAAGTATTGGGACTTCCTTTTCAATTCGATTTTCAGGATTCTCGAGTTCCTTCCTTCTTATTAAGTACGCCAAATTATTTTTATAACCTGTAATCAGATAATCTTCTGTGCATTTCTCAATAGCCACCCGATAGGCTCTTTCTGCTACAGCAAAATTCTTTACTTCATATGCAGACATACCTATCATCGAATAGTCAGAACTATCAGCATTATAATCATTTAAAAGTGCAAAAAGAGTATCTATGTATTCCACATCAACCTCATGTGATAATACATCCGTCACTTTACCAATAATTATTCTATTATCTATAGATTCATTATTTTTTTTTGCATTTTCCACAAATCTTAATAAATCCTCATATGAAAGAGGTGTATATCCCTGTTCATCAAATTCTGACAATTTTTCAATCCAATTTTCGATCTGATGTAACTCTTCTTTTTTTTCCATATGGGAATTATTACCCGACAATTTATTTTTACTCATAACACCTACCATTATATCTTAATTGTACAGCCACAGAACCCTAAATACAATATAATCATTGAGTCACGCTATCATAAAGTAAATCGAACCTAGGATCCACCGTTTGTCCAGACTTATTTACAATTGTGTTTGTCTTAGTAATTATCACATCGGTATAGCTGTTCTTTGTTCCTTGGAATTTTGACAAGGCAATATTAAAATCAGAATAAATATCTTCAGCTTCCTCCTTAGCTATAATAAAGTCCTTATTTTTCTTCTGAATAACAGCGATTTTACAAAGTGCAGAAAGATAATAAATATAGCCTTCGTTAACACTACTTTGTGTTTGAGTAGCGTCACTAATACCTCTACTTATTGCTTCCGCAGCTTCTTCATAAAAACCTCGTTCAAACATAATATCAGCATAACGAAGAGCACATTTAGGAGCAACCTTAACGTTATCAAGAGCCTTTTTCAAAATATCTGTTTCCTTTTCCGGATCCAGAATATGGTAGACGGAAGCTTCAACTCTATATGACTCTTCGCTATAAGGAAATCTATTTCTAAAATCCGATGCCACCTCTATCATTTCTTTTTCTTTTGCATCAATTTCTTTATCTGAATCGCTCCGGTCAATCAAAAACTGTAAGTAATCCACCAAAAAGGCAAAACCTCTCCATGTCCATCTTCTTTTTGGAATTTTAATTAAGGTCTTATATACCTTTTTACACTCTTCTATTTTGTTACAATTCACTCCATACTGCAAGTAATCTGCAAGCAAATCAACATTCTTTGGAAAAAGCTTCAATCCGCAATCCACAACTTTACATGCCAAAATATATTCATCTTTTCTTGCTAACTCCACAGCGAAATTATGAAAATCATCCGCATCGCCTGACTGCTGATCCTGAGCCAAAAATTGATCTATCAAATCATATAAATCCTCTCTTGCAGCATCATCATCCATACTGTATATATATTCGAGAAAAACCTGCGCTTTTGTATTTACATTACTTACAGGTATAAACATATCATTTCTTTTCGACTGTACAGACTCCTCAGAAATGTCATCCACACTCTGTTCAATAATAATCTCTCTCTCACTATTCGTACTCATTGGCTATCTCCTTTCTTATCTGTATCAGCTTTCTCCGTATTCTTTTGCTCTTGCGCTTCTTTTTCTCTCTTTTCCTCTGCCTCAAGTTCTGCAATTTTTTTATCAATGGCCTTTATGGTTGCATCGATATCAAAAGGCTCCCCCTGGGGATTACCCGAAATAGTGGTTTGTGATTTTTCAAACGGATTACTTGGCAATTGTGGGATGTATTTTTTCTTAATGTCCTCTCTTAACTCAAATGTTAAGTGATTTCTTTCCATTCGTTCCCTTTTCTCATGTTCAAGTAAAATATAACTTCGATCACCAAAACGATCTATATCCAACATAGATACTTTGCATGGTTTCAAACGTCCCGCAAGAACAATAGACTCTCTTCTTTCCTTGCTTAAATGCTGTAAATCATAAACGCTTATGTTTGGCGTATGATTTTTTTGAGTTCCACACAATTCCGACAGTTCCCTAAGCAATCCTAATTCTCTACTTGTAAAGAAAATCCAATTGGTACAGTTAGATATGATAGTTTCAGCTTCGTCCGCATACCTTTGCTTTAATGATGACTGACTTTGAACAACAAGCAAAAATCTAATATCTCTGCTTCTCGCAGCGCTTATCATAGATGGCATATCAGCGATTTTAGGCAGAGAAGAAAACTCATCTAAGATGTAGTTTATTCTGTTTTCGACCTTGTTTTCTTCTGTTTGTGTAGCCAAGAAAATCAGATACTCATAACTTTCCTTAACAAACATAGATACAAGACGATGATAACTTGTTTTTTCATCGGGTGTTATCAAGAACACAGCCGTTTTCTTTTGTCCAATATCAGCAATATCAAAGTCGTTATTTGCTAACATTTCAAGTAATGTTGGTTGAATTGTAAAGGAACGCATCTTTTGGTCAAACACACTTAAGATACTATTCATTGTGTCTTTAGGTGCATAAACACTTCCTGACAAGCTAGCCGCAACAAGTTCATCCTCTGAGGCATATTTCCACAGGATCGTATTCTGAGCCTGTTGTTTGCTTGAGAACAAAGTTCTTCTAAGTGTAAGTAAATTTCCAATATTTACTGCATTGATTGGTGCAGAATGATCTTTACAATACCTAAACAACAGTTGTATTAAACCATACAGCAAATCTGATGCTGAAAAATCCCAAAATGGATCATCTGTAGATCTATCGCTTACCATTAGATTATTGGCTATGTCATTAACAAATTCCGCTGACTTATCTAGATCTCCATTTATATAAAACTGATAAGGAATATATAGAGGATTCCATGAATTACCTAGACTTGGATCCCTAAAATTTATTTCAACAATATTATATCCTTGTTTTTTTAGGTCTCCTGCATGCCTTGTAAACAACTCTCCTTTAGGATCATTGATAATCATAGATTCTCCTGCATACCCTAAAACTTTTATACCAGGAGATACAATTGTTCGTGTTTTTAAAGATCCTGTTGAACCATACACCAAACTATGCGTATCACTCGAGTCTATATATAGTCTTCTGGATTCAAAATCAAACATCAAAGGAATCCCACCTAAATACCCTGTTGACCTTTTTTCTGAAAATGAGCGAGTGTTCAGATCAAAATAGGGATATTCCTTCCTTATTTTATCATTACTTTCAAACCCGGGAATATTTGCCATTTTTCTATCCTCCTAAATCGTCCCCATATCATAATTGGACATAACCTTATGTTCTGCAATTAAATTGGTAATGTCTATCTCTGCAGAGTCATATTGTCTCCTAATATCTGTAAGATCCATTTTTGTCTTCCTGATTCTGAAACGTATTTGCTCTTTTTCAATTTTGCTTGCAGAACGATTCAATTCTTCAAACTCTTTTTTTAACTGCGCTTCCAAAAATCCTAAAATAATATAAATCTCAACAGAAGTATCTAGAACATCCAACTTGAATGATGTCAATTCCTGATCATGTGTATCTTGCGTCAGCAAATCTCTCTCTAATACGACTCTATAGTATGCCACCATCTCTGTAATCATATCCTTCAGACGGTACGCGCACTCATTCCAGTCCCTACTAAATTCCTCCGAATCCTCATCATCTGAAAGTATTCTAATTAAATCCTCTGCTGAACGAAAACATTTGTCTATTGATCGCTTAATTCGAATCATTGATTCCAATATGCCATTTTCATTCTTTGCAAGCTTTAACGAATCAAATGCTCCGATCAATTCTGACTTCTTTGCTTCAGCATCTTCATCATTACTTTTTAAAATTCTCGGAATAGAAATGTACAATTCCTTGGCTGCTGAAGATGCATCTTTCTGTAATCCTTCGGATTCCTTTGTCGAATCTCCGAATAATCTATATAGATATTCTTTTATCCTTTCATCAACGCTTGCACTCTCCGCTATGGGAATTTCTTTTTCATCCTTGATATTTAAACTTAGAATCATAGCAGCCGCAAATACCGCCGCAAATTTACGCTCATTTTCATCATTATCTATCTCTGGTATTCTGTTAACAACAATATCAGAAAACCACTTGATATCATCTCTATTTGCAATTATATGTATCGGAATGTCTTCAAATAATTCTTTAAGCACCGCAAACTTTGAATATATATAGGGAAGTATGCTTTCTCTCTCTATAAGCTTTTTTTTATATAAAAATTTTTCATTATAGATTGACTTTTTATCTATATCCCACGTACTTTCTTCGGCACAAATTGCAAGTTCCAAAAAATGGATAATGTGTTCTTTTTGAGCCTCAATATATGTATAGCCATTTTTCGCAGAAATATTAGGTATATAATTTTTTTTCAAAGTGCTTTTTGTCTTATCACTGACCTCTCCCCTACGCCATGCTCGTAAAACATCAGGATTGGGACTTTTATGTGTTTTTTTTCGACTCGGAGCTATTGATAGTTTTACTATTGCACTACAAAAGAAAGCCTCCCAAACAGTCAAAATATCTGAGTTTGTTATTTCCCGATAACCATCTTCTCCGTCTATTATCACTTCTTCTAAAAAATCAATATCAAGTTTTTCAAAGCACTCCAGGAGGGCATTCAACAGGCTCTCAGTTGCCAAACTATCCACTTTTTTCCCTCCTTTCGCTTAAAACTATTGTTTAGACATATATGAAACTCCAAAAGTCCCATAAATACGGTATTTTTTTGTTAAAAATATCTCTTCAGGGGTTATGGCAAAACAGAATTGTCAAGAAACTAATTAACCGTCCACCCAAAGGAGATATACTTATATGATAACATATAAGCAGCTCACTTGGGCAGAAATTTTGAGGATTGTCAGAATAATTTCAACAACAAATATCAGTTTTCTTCGTTTCTTGATGTAACCATTAACCTTAATAAAATTGTTTCTCAATTTCACACCATCGCTGGAAGGCCACGAAAACATAAACTTTATCCAATGCTTAAGGAACTTCTAATCCAACGTATTTTCTCAATTCCGACTGATATGCTCCCAATTGTATTTTTGAAATATTGTCAGTAACTGCGTAATTTATTTCTGTAGTTTTGATGTTATTCCGGATGGTTCTAAATTTACATGTTTCAAATTGGATTTTTTATCGTACTTACAATCTATGTTTGAGCATCTTGTTGACCTGACCGAGCCGATCTGTCAGAAGCTTGATCCTTCCCATAATTTCATACCACTCCGTTCAGCTTTCAATCAGGCAATCCAGCCGATGTACATTTCTGCTATGTCTAAGTTTATGAACACCTACTTTTCATCTTAAGGATCCTACAATGCAGGATCATCACCTCATTTTTAATCAGGATTGTAAACTTGTTTCGCTATTACCTAAAAACTATTACTTACTATTAAAGGTTATCGCTATTATAACATTTCTATTCTCATTTATTACGAACCCCCGTATATCTACCACTTCCTATCAGGCTTAATAAAAGCATAGGGAACAACCCTTGAAATCAAAATTATACGGAGGTAGTCGCTATGAAAAAATTATATCACTTTTTATCAAAGGTTAACGCTTTAGGTATCAAAACTCGTGAACAGCTCTCACAGCATGAAGATCTGTACGCGGAAGTTTTTCTCGCCATCGACAATTTTATCACTGGAATAGCACTCAGAAGTCACACTAATGTCAATCGTCTTCTCGAACTCAGAGACCTTGGTGTCGACATCGAAGATATACACTATGATGCACTCGAAAGATGTATCAAAAAACTCGATCTTGTCCTTGCTAAAGATCTTAACCAGATGATCCCGTATATCTATACGGTCGTAAATAATAAAACAATCGATGCATACCGTAGCGCCATTAAGGAACACAACAGGGTCATTTCCTTGGATGAAACCCTTGATAGACATGATGGGGACGATAATTCCAAGAAAACTAAAACTCTCGAGGATAATCTTTCTGACAAATGCGCCTCAGCCGAAACACGTTTGATTGCAAAGGAAGCAGTTCTTGCTCTTTTCGAAAAGTACTGTGGTAATGCAGATGCACTTCTCTGTATGATCGCTACAAAAGTATTTAACGACACACCGAGAGAAATTGCCGAGATCCTTCTTTCCACCAACTCTGTATCAAATGCAATTGCTCTGTATAAAGACGCGCTTTCCAGCATCTACAGAATCGCACCGGATGAGTTTCCGATTGTTGCCCCCATAAAGAAAACAGGTCTGTCAAAAATTCTTTCTAACAAAGATACTAATGCAAAAACAGTTTCATCAAAAATCTCCAACATCATCAACCGCGTAAAGTGACTTTCTCTATCAGCCGTACCCAATTTCGGGTATGGCTGATAGTTTATAATGCTATTATTCTTCATCATCACTCATTAATTCTTTAAGCAATTGCCTCTTTAGTTCACGTTCATGAAGCTGAAGTATTTGCTTTTCATAGTGACCAAAAGCTCGGATAAGCATAGCAACTCTTTCTTCCTTTCTCTCTCGGCTTTCGATAAGGTTCAAAACAACTCCCGCTCTTTCGGTTTTCTGATCAAAGTCATGTGACATAGCACTATCTATTGTCTCCAATGTATCATCCCCAATCGACTTCAGTACTTTAGCAAACTGGTCGTTATCCATCGTAATGGCACTCGTTGTATCAACCTTGTGGTATGGTAGTCGTTTGTCTATTATACAGTCAAAGATTGCAATTGAACCAGCTTTACCATCCTGAAGCATCTCGTCATCAAAGATAAAATCCGCCAGTTTTGCATAAAAATCGCTTTCTTCCAGATTATCACTCAAAAACTGTTCAAGTTTCTGATCAACATACGAGCCATACCTACTCATGAGATTTGCCTCCTCACGCTTGGTAATTACAACTGGCAATTTCATAGACTCATCAGTTTTATCACGTCTTACGCTCTTAACGAATTCCTCGAATACCTGTGTACGTTCCTCAGCTTCACATACCTTCATCATCTTGTAAGCTATCGCACACAAATTTACATCTATCTGTGCATGCGAAACAATAACTCTCAACTTCTCTCTGTTTGTCTTATCTGTCATAATGAAAACCTCCTTTATCGTTGATAGTATTGCTAACGGAGGTCTCTATAAAAAATCCATTTCTATTTACTATTTATTGTTTCATCACTTCTTTCATCAGAGGTGTATTCAATACTCTCACCGAAGTCACTATCAAGAACCTTACAAATCATCTCCAACACTTGTATAACTTATTGACACCACCATCAAAATGTTACTATTGTTTTTTTCCCTTCTTTGCATATGCGTACATTCTTTTCAACAAATTCTCATTTTTCAAATCACTCGAAATGTTCAGGCTCTGTTCAAATCCCTGATATGTACTAAATCCCAGCATATACACCGCCATTGCCATTGCCAGTTCCTCATCTGCAAAATTCAATTTATTTGCGATCGCTCTCAATTCATCCAAAACTGTGTCATGTGGAATTGTAATATCCTTATTTGTAGATACAACCTTTGCGATTGTATTTGGAAGCTCCATACACATATCATAAAATGCAGTATCACAACCAGTGACAAGTGCATAGAATTGATCCATACTTACCCTTCTAATTCTTCTATGAGATACACTTGAACCATTAACTGTGGTTGCCCATTTTATATTTTGAGATTTTTTAGCAATCGCTTCTACTAAAAAGCAGGCACAATCGTCATTCTGTAATAACTGGTTCTGCATTTTGATATACGTTTTTCCGGCTGAAGATGAATTCATCGTATTATGCTTGTTTTTCATTTCAACATAAATTGTTCTAACTCTATCCCCTTCCGGCAAGGTAATTCCCTCTTCATTGTGATAGATAACATCCCATCCACCTTCTTTTCCATTATCCGGCACACGGCAATCTTTTATATACTGGAATATTCTCTGATGAAAATAACCTATATCATTATTTGCTGATTTATCCCTCTGTCTGAAGATCTCATTTCGAATCAATTCATCCCAGCTATACTGATACACATTTTTATCAAAAATCATTTTTACTGGATCTACAATATTACTGTTGAATTTTTCAATATCAATTGGCAATAATTTCTTATCATATTGAGCAATTGTTGCTGCAACATGCTTTGTAAAGTCGTCCTCTGAAATAAATCCTAATTTCCACATTATTAAATAGCCTCCCTCATTTTTTCTGTCTCACACACCATATCCAATGACTTACTGATCTCTTTCGCAATTTCATATGCAAGATTTACTGGAACAGCATTACCTACCTGCTTATACTGTGATGAAATATTTCCACAGAACTCCCAATCGTCAGGGAACGTCTGACATCTTGCATTCTCTCTTACTGTAAATGGGCGAGCCTCCAACGGATGACATCGCTCAGTCTGTTTTTGTGACGGAGATGTCAAAACAGTAAGTGAAGGTTCATCTAAGCTCATTCTTCGTAATATACCAGTTCTACCACCTTCCATGTTCCAACAGCTCTTCATATATTCTTTTGCAATTGCCGGATCTATATCTTTCCAATATCCACCTGGTGGTACTAATTCAAATATTTTTCTCTTTTTCTCACCATATGGAACACCTGATCCCTCAGGACAATCAAGCAAAATATCTCTAAGCACAGGTTTATAATCATGCTCTTTAGGAAATGAAAATGTAATAGTATTTTTCAAATCATTCCGGATCCCAATTGTAATAAGTCTTTCTCTTTTTTGTGGCACACCATAATCCCAGGCATTTAATACCTTTTTATCAATTGTATATCCAGCCTTCTCAAAAATATTTAACATTGTCTCATATGTCTTGCCACCATCATGTGTTAATAAGCCTCTCACATTCTCAAACAAGAACATTTTCGGCTGCAATTTTTCCAAGAAAACAGCATAATGATAAAACAAAGTTCCTCGTGCATCTTCCAAGCCTAATCTTTTGCCCGCATATGAAAACGCCTGACATGGTGCTCCTCCTGAAAGTAAATCAAGTTCGCCCTTCTTGATTCCAAAATAGTTTTCCAAATCCAGACATGATATATTTGCAATATCATCATGAATTACATTCCAATTAGGTCGATTTTTTTTCAATGTATCTGAAGCATCCTTATCAAATTCTATTAACCCCAATGCATCAAAACCCGCCTTTTCTACTCCTAATGCCAATCCTCCAGCACCGGCAAATAACTCTATTGTAGTTTTCATATATGTACCTCTTTCAAAGTTTTCATTTATATAAACATATCATATTACATGTACTAAAAAACGTACTCGTCTAAAGATTTTTGTTTTCATCTCTATCTTGAATATATGTCATGATATCACCATAATCCACTCCTAACGCATCACACAACTTATCAAGCACAGGCATTGCCACATATTCATTCTTAACAAGCTTAGTCATGGTATTTGGTGCAATATCAGCTTTCTTTCTTAGATCCGCACGGCTCATTTCATTTTCTGCCAATCTTATCCATAATTTCTTATATGAAACCGCCATATTTACCTCCATATTTAATATAGCAAAATACGTTAAAATTATACCATTTTTCTATCAAATCCGCAATTAATACTCCCAACATCTTGCGATACATACAAAATTAAAAACACCCCACAGCCACCGAAGCAGCCATGAGGTGCAATCATTCAAAATCTATTCTCTTACATCATCAAAAGCATACTTGTAACCGCTATACAGACCGCCATAGTCATATAACCTTCCTTTGTCACAAGCTCATGCCTCTTATACCCGCTTCCTGTAAGCTCCACCGGATGTTTCCGAAAGAACAGGATACTTATTTCTATATACACTGTTCTAGCCGCTCACTTTCATATGGCAGCAATTTTTTTTTGATATTGCTACGATTTTTCTTAATAAAATCAATAACTTCATCCTCTGACAGATTAGCTGGAATTATATTTTCCAATCTTCTTACAGCATTGCTTGGTATTCCAAATTCAACCAGAATCGATAAATTCTCACGTATAAAATCATTTTCCAATTGTTGTACAAAAAAACTATAAGATCCTGGTTTAATGCTTCTCTTTTCACATATCAAACGTTGGATACTATCTACAACTCTAAACGCCTTTGGCACGGTAAATTGAAACCAATGCCTGTAGATATGAAATGCTGTCTCTACAGCTTCATCATAATATTTTGCTTTTCTTTCATCTGTTAAAGTCTTTACAGTTGTAACTTTACTACTATAAATATCATTAACAATATCAATAATATTCTTTTTCGTTCTATACATATTCAAATATCTTGCAAGCTGTTTTACCGAAAACACACCCCTTTTACTTTCAAAGTTAAATAGATTATTTTCAGCCAGCTCTAAAACATAGCTCATTTGATCCCATGTAGGTAATTGACTCCACTGAATATTTTGTAATACACTTTTTGACTTCAAGTCAATAAGTAATTTGTTGTAAATCCTAATTTGTCCATTTACAGAAACGCCATTTTGTTTAATAATACTTAACAAATCAGAAGGAATTGCATTAATCTGATCATAACGATTTCTGACTTCTTGCTTTATATCACTCTTTTTTATATTAATAAGTATTTCATTTGTCAATATTTCTGGATCTTGTTCATAAAATGGTATATCTATTACAATAGACTTCTGTACCGGAACGTGACAAAAATTGTATATTCTTCCCACATAATGCTCCATCATCCTTCCAGAACGTCCCTTAATATTACTGTAGTCAAAAAAATCTATTTCATTTCCTCCCTTTTTTTCATCGAACAAAATTACATTTTTAGCACTAGTATTTACACCTTCAATTATCGTAGAGGTGCAAAAAATACAGTTTAACCGTCCTTCATTAAAATACTTAATAATCGAAGCTCCTATATGCTTTTGTAAAGATCCATCATGTATTGCTACACCGTATTGTAATTCCTTCGCTAAACTCCATTCCGGCGATATATTTTTATTAATCCATTCTACTAATGATAGTTGATTATTCTTTTCTCGTCCTATTCCTTGCAAATATTCTAAATATACTTTGGCCATACGTCTTGCTCGTGCTGGAGTTGAACAATAAATTAACGTTTGTTCATTTCGCAACTCATTTAATAATTCACACAAAATAGCAATTTTTTCCTTATCAATCTGTTTATCGCTGTTACTCCAGTTAATTAAATTACTCTTATCTATTACATTACAATCTACTAAAGAAAAATCTGACTTATAAAATATTGCATCATATTTTTCTGCAAATCCATCTGTTATTCCATCAATATTAGGTCCTAAGAAGTAAAATCTAGGGTGGAATTTATTTACCACCTTCAAAAACGCATTGTTTAAGGTATCTGCCCGGTCATCCTTTCTTCTAAGGCTCAATTTATAGAATTCATCTATAATAAGAAAATCTATTTGAGGTAGAGGCTCATACTCCATTACCCTTTCCGCTGTTAACAGGAAAAGATTTTTCTTATCTTCAGAATATGGTTGCGAAGTTCTCACTATAATTTTGTAATCATTAGCATATTTTTTCAATTTTAATCGAGTTTCATCTAACAATGCTAATGTTGGCTGTATGATAACTATATTTTTATATTTTTTTGATGCCACAATTTCTTCTATAAGCAAGCTTTTCCCAAAGCTTGTTGGTGCACTAGCAATTATATTTTTTCCTGACAAAAGATAATTAGAAATTTTCTTTTGCTCTTTATGCAAATATATATTCTCTAAAAAATCTGATTGAAAATAACTCATTCGCACATCGTCTGCAAAAGACATACTTTTTAAGTCAGAACTATTCTTTTGAATATATGGATAAAATCCTAACGTTTCAATCAAATCCGCCCACACTTCATATACATTTTTATCAACTTTTCCCCAATTATTCAAAACATGTATTACTATCTTTCTCGCTGATGATTCTGATTCCGCTGAATGCAACGACAACAATTGTGTGCAATATGAAACAATTTTAAAACTCTGTTCAAAAGAGATTCTTTCTACGTTCTCAATTTCTAATATAAGCTCTGTTGTCCTATCCATACTTCACCTCAAATATTCTGCATATGCCAAAGACGTTTATGCAAATTAACGACTAATTCACTTTTGTCATTTACAGGAAATAGCATGAGTATAATATTAACTCTATCTTTTAGTGGCATTTTATTCTGTTTATCGAAATAATCTTTTAATTCTCTGATATTTAATTCATGGTAGGCTATTGCATTAGGATCATTCATATCAGAAAACTTTTTGTAAATGTCATGAGTATAAGTACAAAGCATTGGTATATTTATAATATTGAGTTTGTCGCTTAGCTTTGTACAATTCGTTATCGTATCAATCCATTCTTCTCTGCCAGGTATAGAATTATTATCCAGATTCTTTTTAATTATTACAAACTGATCATTTAAATAGTCTGTATTAATATGTTCATTCAAATCTTTCACTAATGCTCTTATTCCCTCTTTACTATCATCATAAAGCTTACTTTCACCAAGCCATAATATTTTTTCATTCCTGGAAACATGTACCGCATCAAATCCATGTGCAGGCACACTTATGCTGTCTTTGAAATAAACTTTAGAAATTAATGGTATTGTATGCTTAAATTCCCTTAATATTAAATGCAACAACAGCTCACCAAATTCGCCTCTTTTTGCTGTACTAGACCCTTTTAATTCGTTATAAGCACTAATATCTTTATCTACACACCACTGTTTCATTAATTGAAAATCTTTGATTTTATAAATACAATGAGCAGCTTCTCTTAACTTTTCGACAATGTCATTTTGAGGAATATTTGAATCTTCATATTGTGCAAAAACATATTCTGGAATTGTATTGCATATTGCTTTAGTAAAATTATCCAAGCAATATTTAGGATTTCCTTCATCATCAATATCCATATCAACTAAAAAGCTATTCAAATCATCTTCATTAACTTCCAGCAATATTACATTCTTTTTATCGAAAATTCTGTTAGCCATATAAAAACAGTACCTCCGCAAAACCAAGTAGATCATATAATAACATATTCTCTTCACCAATATATCTATATACTATTATATTACTTTACCATAAAGCGCTACATTTTACCATCTACATAAGATAAAAAAAAGCCGATCAGAAATCTCAACTCCTAATCGGCATCTTTTCTTACTTATCTTCTTTTTTACATTCAATCCACGTTCCGTACAGGAATACCGCCATCAGTGGTTCGTCCACTGTTCCATAAAATATGATTGATTACCCACCAGTACATTCCACGCCAACAAATAAGCCTTGGGAAACCATTTTCCTCATAGTCACTCTCGTGAAACAGAAATACACTTCTAATTTTCTCTCCCCAAAACCGAATTCTTTGATTTATTGGACTTTCCTTGACAAAAGGCAGATTGTTTCTACGTGAACAGTGCCCGGAAACTGATCGACGGCACAAGCCTTGATCACAAAATATCCATGCTCCTGCAAAGTCACCAGATCCCTTGCAAGCGATGTTGGCTTGCAGCTTATGTATACAAGCTCCTTCACGCCATAGTTGATGATCTTTGTCAGAGCCTTTGGGTTGATTCCGTCACGAGGTGGATCAAGCACTATGAAATCCGGCTTGTCCTCTATATCATCTATTACCTTGAGTACATCTCCAGCGATAAACTCACAGTTGTCAAGGCCGTTAAGCTCCGCATTCACACGGGCAGCCTCTACGGCTTCCTCAACGATCTCCACACCTATCACTTTCTTTGCAACCGGTGCCAGAAGCTGGGCTATGGTTCCGGTTCCGCTGTAGAGATCGAATATGACTGCATCCTTTGTGTCACCCACATATGAACGCGCCCTGTCATAGAGTCTCTCCGCACTCTTTGTATTTGTCTGGAAAAATGAGAACGGAGATATCTTGAACTGAAGCCCAAGAACCGTTTCGTATATATACTCCGTTCCGTAGAGCAGATTTGTCCTGTCGCTGATGACTGCATCTGCCATAGAGTCATTCTCCGTGTGGAGTATTCCCGCGATCTTGCCCTCAAGCGGCAGCGCCAGCAGCCCCTTCACGTATGCGTCAAGGTCGAGAGCCTCCAGATTCTGGGTGGTTGTCACCAGATTCACCAGCAGATCGCCATTTGTCGCCGAACGTCTGATAACCAAATGGCGCAGAAGCCCCTCGTGCTGCATCTTTTTGTAATATGGGAGTCCTGCCTCCTTGCAGAACTGGACAGTATACTTCACTATCTTGTTCAGATCATCATTCACTATATAGCAATCATCCATCTGTACGATGTCGTATGTGCTGTTCTTCTTGTGAAGTCCAAGCGCCAGCGGGCCGTCCTTGTACTCATCGCCAAATGAAAACTCCATCTTGTTCCTGTATCCCTTTGTCACGGGAGATGCAAGTATCCCCTGCCACTCATAAGGGTGAGCCTCGCTGTCTATCACACCGTCAAGGAGGCCTTTGACAAGCTCCTCCTTCACCTTCAGCTGGTTCTCATAGCTGAGTGTCTGGTAGCTGCATCCTCCACACATTCCAAAATGCGAACAAACCGGTGAAGCATCCTCAAGCTCAGACTTCTCCAAAACCTCAAGGAGTCTGCCGTCGGCCTTGCCCTTCTTCAGCTTCGTTATGCGGCAGCTCACCTTCTGCCCCTTCACCGCACCCTTCACTGTAACTTTTCTGTCGTCCATATGAAAGCTTCCCTTGTTTGGGAACTCATATGTGTCTATCACACCTTCAACTATATCGTGTTTCTTCATTCTATTTCCAATCCTTATTTATTTTTCCGGAACGGTCTGCCCTATCCCCACAGATCCTCAAAAAACTTCTTTCTCTTCTTCTCCTCCGGTATGGAACATCAGCCATTTAAAGCTGCCTTCGGCAGGGCTGATGCTACATGTCAAATTTTCTTCGAAAACTTGACACATTCGACTCAACCCTCGTCAGCTCATTCTGTGCAAAAAACGGAGTTCCGTGCTGGTCAAAATCAAGCAGCATATACGTTCCGACCCGGTTGTCCCTCGGCAGAGCCAGACTTCCCGGATTCACTATATATGAACCCTTGTAGCTCGTCAGGTCACGGCGGTGGGTATGTCCATACATCACGAAGTCATATCCTTCTGTATCAATGAGCTCCTCCAGATAGGAGATTCCGCTGTTCACACTGTACCTGTGTCCATGCGTTATAAATGCCCTCTTGTCTCCGATGTTGAACTCATCATATATTGGGAGCTCCGCGTTGTAGTCGCAGTTGCCCCTCACCATGTGGATCTCACAGTCAAACAGGTCATGTATCAGCTTTTCATCCCCTTCAACGTCTCCGAGATGTATCAGCATATCCACATCGCCAACTATGTCGTGTATCTGCTGTATGCAGCTGCTCTTGCCATGGGTATCACTTATTATCAGTACTCTCATCTATTCCTCCTGACGGGAATCCCCGTATTCTGACCGACTTATGCCTGTTTCCTACTTGCTTTCCATATGCTCTCTTATAACATTCTTCATGAGTCTCAGTGCATTTCCCCTGTGACTGATCTTGTTCTTCTCCTCAGGATCAAGCTCAGCAGTTGTCTTGCCAAGCTCCGGAAGATAGAATATAGGGTCATATCCAAATCCATTCTCGCCGCGCTCCTCGTAGCCTATGATTCCCTCTATGGTTCCGCGTCTTGTGTACTCGCTTCCATCCGGGAACACTGCTGCTATGGCGCACACGAATCTTGCTGTTCTCTCGGAGTCAGGAACCCCCGCAAGCTGGTCTATAATGTGCTGGTTCTTTATGCGGTATGACGTATCCTCACCAAGGAATCTTGCGCTGTATATCCCAGGCGCCTTGTCCATGTAATCGACCTCAAGTCCTGAGTCATCCGCAAGCACCAGGCATCCCGTCTCCTTGCTGATGGCTCTCGCCTTGATCAGAGCATTCTCCTCAAATGTCTGTCCGTCCTCCACTATGTCTATATCGATCCCAGCCTCCTTCATAGACTGGATCTCAAATCCGAGGTCAGCAAGTATCATGCGTACCTCCTTCATCTTTCCTTCATTTCCCGTTGCAAATATCAGCTTGTCCATAATAGTTCTCCTTTCCCACAGCTTACATACGCTTCCTGTTTATTCTGTCTTATCCGTAAATGCCTTGAGGCAGACGTTACATTTTCTCTCTTTTTCCGCACTGTACCACTGATTTCCATACAGACTTATATAGCCTTCTCCGTCGGAGATATCAAAGCTGTCGGTCATGGAATCCGCATCATACTCTATGGCTATCGGGTATTTGCTGCCCGGCGTGGTTATATGTACTATGACCGCAAATTTCTTCTCATCTGGAAGCTTTACCACATCATCCAGGTTGACCGTGTAGTATCCTGCATACTCCATCTCGCCTGACGCGACAAGCTTCTTATTTGCCAGATCGTCAGTGTCCTCGAAATTTGTGGCTACATATACTTCATATGTCGTTTTCGCATCAGTGGCGTAGAACGACACAGCCTTGAGCTCCTCGCTCTTACCGGCCGTGTAAACATTTGCAAAATAGGCATCCTCCTGGTCAAATCCAAGAACTCCTACCCAGCCCAGCTTGTCCGACTGGTATATTTTATCGTAGTTGTCTGCGCCATCAAGTCTGGTGTACACAACGCTGGTCTCGCAAATATGTGCATCATAGTAGGATATATAGAAATATCCGTCCTCGCCAAATTCAGTTCCCCAACTGTTCTTACAAATAAACGCACCATCCTTCTTCGGCGCCTTGTTAAAGTTGTTCTTGCTGTAATTGTCATCCCATCCGACTATTACCACATCATGGTTGATTCCCTCTGAGCCATCGTAGTAGTACGCATGAGTCTCTTCATTGTAATACTCTGAGCTGCTGTCGGCATCTACCATATCGCTGTATATCGCAGTCTCCACTCCACCCTTGGTGTACACTGCTTCCTTCACAGCCTTAAGCTTCTTGTCATCAATGATCTCAGCTTCCTGCAAATGCTTCACAGCCTTCAGCTTGGAGTTCGTCTTGTCATCTCCGTACGGATCATCTTTCTCGAGAACCGGCCCCTTCCATGATGCAAGATATGCAATACTCATCCTGTACTGGCCACCCTCAAACTGTTCAACTCCAAATCCATTGTTCATGGTCATGTTATCCACAGAAAACTGAAGTTTTTCATCCGGCATAAGAGTGGTCTCAAGCGCAGCAAGCGACGCAAATGCCCAGCATGTTCCCGAGTCTCCCTGGTCTCTGACCTCTGTGACCCTGCCCTCTTTTCTCATGTCGTAAGCGGCCGGCAGCTTGCTGTCCTCTCCGACCTTCTGCAGGGATACACGACCTGTGTCATAATTATACTCACATGTATAATCAAGTGTGTCCGCTATATACTCTATAGGGACAAATGTCTCGTCATCCTTCTTTATCGGCGCATCCGCGATCTTCACGTCCTTGCCGTCCAGCTCTGCATCCTGGGAATCAAGCACCAGTCTGGCGACTCCTTCATTCCTCTTGATCACGATGCTTCCATTCACATACTCTATGTATGTGCATTTCATCTTATCCTTGAGTGTCTTCAGCGGCATCATAAGGTGAAGATTATTGCTTACATACGGCTTGTACTCATCCTCTTCCACCTCACTGCCATTTACATACAGTGTGAGTCCCGCTTCATTGTAATCACCCGCAAGCTTCTCGGACATGCCGGAAACTGCGTGCTGATCCTCCTCGTTCTTCTCCAGACGTCCCGACGGTTCCTTTGTTCCGTAATACGCCAGAGCACCTATGGCAAGGATCAGAATTATATATACAAATTTCTTCAAGCTTCTTCTCTCCTTCGTTTAGGCGGCTTTGGTCCCATAAACTGATAGAAATACGACTTTATCATTCCGTTGTATATCTTGCGGTTTCTGTCGGCTTTTCTGCCGATATACTTCTCCGCATCCGTATACGATGTGATGAGGAACATTGACCAGTCGTCAAGATTCCTGTAGCTCTCACCAATTGTTCTGTACAGCTCAGGCAGAGCCTCCTTCTCCTCAAGTCTCTCTCCGTAAGGTGGATTTGTGATTATAAATCCATACTTCTTCGGATTCCTCAGATCCTTCACATCCCTCTGCTGAAAATGGATGTGCTGCTCCACTCCTGCTGCCCTGGCATTCTCCATGGCACACTTCACCATATCGCCATCCAGATCATATCCCTGTATGTTCATCGTCACATCGTGGTCTATGAGATCATGAGCCTCATCAACCGCATTGTACCATATCTTCTTGTCGCAGATCTTGGACCACTCCTGTGCTGTGAACTCCCTGTCCATTCCCGGTGCGATGTGTGCGCCTATCGTGGCAGCCTCTATCGGAAATGTTCCACTTCCGCAGAACGGGTCCACAAGGACTCTGTCGCTGTGCCACGGCGTGAGCATGATCAGCGCGGACGCCAGCGTCTCCGATATAGGAGCCTTTCCAACCAGCTTTCTGTATCCTCTCTTGTGAAGTGACACACCTGACGTGTCAAGTGCTATGGTCACTATATCCTTGAATATAAATACTCTCACCGGATAGCTTGCACCATCCTCCGTGAACCAAGACACTCTGTATGTCTGCTTCAATCTCTCAACCATAGCCTTCTTGACTATGGACTGTATATCCGATGGACTGAAGAGTGCACTCTTGTTTGATGTCGCCTTGGACACCCAGAATTTTGCATCCCTTGTCAGATACTTCTCCCAGGCGATGGCCTTTGTTCCCTCGAACAGCTCGTCAAATGTGGCGGCCTTGAAGCTGCCACATTTGAGCATGATACGCTCGGCTGTCCTTATAAAAATATTTGCCCTTGCAATCGCACTCTCGTCTCCGGCAAATGTGATCCTTCCGTCCTCCACCTGGACTATCTCGTATCCAAGATCAAGTATTTCTTTTTTCAGTACCGACTCCAGTCCAAAATGACATGGAGCTATAAGTTCTACTCTGCTCATTTCCTGCCCTTTCTGTGGGTTGTATATTTGTTCTATCGCTGTCTTGTGAGCGGGCCTCTGTACTGCGCCAGACCTCCCACCGTGTTGATAACTCTGTATCCATCCTCGCTCATGATGAGCGCAGCCTTCATGCTGCTCACCCCATGAGCACAGTATACCAGCAGATATTTGCTTTTGGGAAGAGTATACTCCCCCGCTTCTATCAACTCAAATGGAATATTTACCGCCATGGGGATGTGTCCCTCCAGAAATTCATCGCGGTCCCTGACATCCACTATTATGCCGCCCCTTGCAACAGCTTCACGTATGATGTTGCGTATGGGAATACTTGTGAATCCCATTTCTCCACCTCCTTCATACCGACAGAAAAACCTCTTCTGTTATATGATATGAAGGAAATGTCTCATCGACACAATAAAAACGAAGATCCCGGCAGGCGAAAAGCCAATTCCGTCTGTCGGGACCCTATAATTACTTCTTAAGCTGTGCAAGACGCTCGGCAACCTGCTCAGACATCTCTGTGTACTTTGCAAGCTTTGCCTTCTCCTCCTCAACCTTTGCGGCTGGGGCCTTGTCAACGAACTTTGGATTTGCAAGCATTCCTGATGCACGCTTGATCTCTCCGGCGAGCTTTGCAGCCTCCTTCTCAAGTCGCTCGATCTCCTTGTCGATATCCACAAGCTCCTCAAGAGGAATGTATACAGCGGCATCGTGGATCAGTGTTGATACTGCATTCTCATCGATTCCTGTCTTGTCCTCCTGAACGTGTACCTCGCTGGCATAACCCAGTGTGGCAAAGAAGCTCTTTGATGACTCAAATATATGTCTCACGTCCTCCTTTGCAGATACGACATATACCTTTGCCTTTCTGCTAGGTGGTACGTTCATTCCTGTACGAAGGTTTCTGATGGCCCGGACTGCTGCCTTGATAGTGTCAACAGCGGCCTCGTCAGCCTCAAAGTTCCACTCATCTGTGTACTCAGGCCACTTGGAGATCATGATCGACTCCTCCTCGTCCTGAATGTTACAGAAGATCTCCTCTGTGATGAATGGCATGTATGGATGAAGAAGCTTAAGTGCCTGGATCAGAACTGTCTTAAGTGTCCAGAGCGCTGCTGCCTTTGTCTCATCCTCATCGTTGTAGAGACGAGGCTTAACCATCTCGATATACCAGTCACAGAACTCCTCCCAGATGAAGTCGTATACCTTGGATACAGCGATACCAAGCTCGAACTTCTCCATGTTGTCTGTCATCTCTTTTGCAAGTGTGTTGACCTTGGACAGGATCCAGCGGTCAGCTATTGTCAGGTCAGACAGCTTCACATTTGTGAAATCTGCCTTCTCCATGTTCATCATGATGAAACGTGTTGCGTTCCAGATCTTATTTGCAAAGTTTCTGGAATTCTCAACTCTCTCCCAGTAGAAACGCATGTCGTTTCCAGGAGCATTTCCTGTGATAAGTGTCAGACGAAGAGCATCTGCGCCGTACTTATCTATAACCTCAAGTGGGTCGATACCATTTCCAAGGGACTTACTCATCTTACGTCCCTGATCGTCTCTTACAAGTCCGTGGATCAGCACATGCTTGAACGGGCTCTTGCCTGTCTGCTCAAGTGCTGAGAATACCATACGGATTACCCAGAAGAATATGATATCATATCCTGTTACAAGCACGCTTGTAGGATAGAAATACTCGTACTCTGGAGTCTTGTCTGGCCAGCCAAGTGTTGAGAATGGCCACAGTGCTGATGAGAACCATGTATCAAGTGTATCCTCATCCTGTGTAAGGTGTGTGCATCCACACTTTGGACATACTGTAGGAACGTCACGGCTGACGATGGTCTCGCCGCACTCGTCACAGTACCATGCAGGGATTCTGTGTCCCCACCAGAGCTGTCTTGATATACACCAGTCACGGATATTCTCAAGCCAGTGGATGTATGTCTTGTCGAACTGCTCAGGCACAAATGAGAGCTCATCGGTCTTGATGATGTCAAGAGCTGCCTGGCCCATCTCCTTCATGCGGACGAACCACTGAGGCTTGATCATAGGCTCTACTGTTGTCTTACATCTGTCGTGCGTTCCTACGTTGTGGCTGTGTGGAACGACCTTTACGAGAAGTCCCAGTGCGTCAAGGTCTGCCACCATCTGCTTTCTTGCCTCGTAGCGGTCCATGCCTGCGTACTTGCCACCCAGCTCGTTGATGGTTGCATCATCGTTCAGTATATTTATCTCCTCAAGATTGTGACGCTTTCCAACCTCGAAGTCGTTAGGGTCATGTGCAGGTGTGATCTTTACACATCCTGTTCCAAACTCCTTGTCAACATATGGATCTGCGATAACCGGGATCTGTCTGTCTGTAAGTGGCAGCTCCAGCATCTTTCCTACTATATCTGTGTATCTCTCATCGTCAGGATTTACTGCAACGGCTGTATCTCCGAGAAGTGTCTCCGGTCTTGTGGTCGCTATCTCGACAAATCTTCCCGGCTCTCCAACTACAGGATAGTTGATATGCCAGAAGAATCCGTCCTGCTCCTCATGTATAACCTCAGCATCTGATATGGAAGTTTTACATACAGGACACCAGTTGATGATCCTTGAGCCCTTGTAGATGTAGCCCTTCTCGTACAGTCTTACAAATACTTCCTTGACTGCCTTGGAACATCCCTCGTCCATGGTGAATCTCTCTCTGTCCCAGTCAGCGGATGAACCCATCTTCTTGAGCTGGCTCACGATACGGTTGCCGTACTCTTCCTTCCATGCCCATGCATGCTTTAAGAACTCCTCACGGCCGATTTCTTTCTTATCTATTCCCTGCTCCTTCAGCTTCTCTGTAACCTTGACCTCGGTTGCGATGGCTGCATGGTCTGTACCAGGCTGCCACAGTGCTGAGTAGCCCTGCATTCTCTTGAATCTGATAAGTATATCCTGCATTGTATTGTCCAAGGCATGTCCCATGTGGAGCTGTCCTGTTACATTTGGAGGTGGCATTACGATCGTAAATGGCTTCTTGCTCCTGTCAACCTCTGCGTGGAAATACTTCTTCTCCTCCCACTTTCTGTAGAGTCTGTCCTCTATCTGGGAAGGATCATATGTCTTCTCTAACTCTTTCATCTCATTCTTCCTTTCTATTGTTACTGATTTCTTACTGTTTGATAAATCCGGACCGGACTTTTTACTCCGGAGCTTTCTTATTCCCTATGCACTGCACAAAAAAACCCGCTCTCCGGACATTCTGTCAGAAGGGCGAGTAAATATTCGCGTTACCACCTTGTTTTGTATCTCATCTTATCCTATAACGGGAACGCCCCGGCATGGCTTATCCTTGTTAATTATCTTTCAGCCATGCAGCTCAGAAGCTACCTTCACAAGTCTCTGTCAGGAACGGTCTCACAGCCCACGAACCATTCTCTCTGTCTGACTCCACATGCTACTCCTCTTCGTCACAGCATTTGCATATATCTTCTTTATTTATTGTGATAGTACAACATAGGCTGGCTGTACGTCAAGCACAAAGTCATCCTATCTGGTTTCTAAACTGATCCTTGAGGGCACTCAGGATGGAATTCATACGCCTGTCATAGTCCTCTATGTCGCCGTGCATTCTGTTGTACACAGCCTTCTGGACTTTGTTGTATATGGACATCTCGTGTACATCCTCCTTTGAATCAGCGATCTCGTTCATCAGATCGTCCAGGAATCCGGCCGGCATACCGCGCTTTCTTATCTCCCTCTGGAGTGTCGCCGTGTCCACCGTCACCGCCATGACACAGAAGTATTCTATCAATGACTCATTGTTCTTATTCAGCGCAAATGCTCTGATGAAAGCATCCTTTGCCTCCTCAAGCTGAAGATTGCCCGCCAGCGCAACGCCTTTGTTGTGATAAATATTTCCAAGGAACTCATCGTACTCACCATGTGACTCCTTGTACTCTATAATGTCATCGTATATGGCGTCAGCCTTGATGTAATGCTTGTACATCATGTAGCTGTCAGCTCTCTTCTTGTCCAGCTCATACGGCTTGAGAGTCCTGATTCTCTTGCACTCGTCCATGAATTCCTTCACTTCATCCTTGCTGTAGAACTCACCAAATGTAAGTATCTCCACCATGATATCCTGGATATACGCATTCTTGGCATTGAGCGCGTCTATCTTGTCCGCAAGATCCTCCATGTCTATGGCCGTTCTCAGCCAGTTGCTGAGTCTGTCCGCAAGGTCATCTTTACCTATGAGCACCATATTGTTGAATATGTAGTAGCACAGCTCCTCATATGAATATACGGTTATCTTCGTATTGAGGAATGTGTACGGATTGTCCGCTGTCTTTGTCTTACAAATAATAATTCCACTCATATGTGTATCACTCTCCCGGATCAAAATGCTGTCCTCTGAGGTATGACGGGATGCTGAACGCACTCTGCTCATACTCATCGGAATCTTCGTCATCCAGATCCTCTTCATCTATGGTTTCTTCATCGTCAGAATCATCAGCCGGCTCGCCGTCATCTACGATACCATCTGTAATATCGTCAGGCTCTGACTCATAATACTTTGGTTCGTTTTCCGGCTCTGACTCGTCGATCTCAGTCTCGCTGTCATCTGCATCGTCTGTAATGTCATCTGATTCTGATTTGTCATCATCCACCTCATATGCAGCATCCACAGATTCCGTTTCGTCATCATCAATTTCATCTGAAATGTTCTCAGGATCAGAGACCGCATCATCCGGCTCTTCCACAGTCTCCGGCTCCACAGGTGACGCTGTTCCGTAATATACCACAGGCTCTTCATGTACCTCCTGCTCGGCTTCCACCATCTTTGCATTACCATGCTCCACCGCCGGATCTTCGCCTCTCAGTTCCTCGGTGTCACCCATGCGTATCCTGAGCTCCTCTTCCCTTCGCGCTGCCTCAAGCTTCTCCGCATGCTTTCTCCTGATGGCTTCTATGTCAAATTCTTTTCTGTATATCTTATTTGTGGTAGGATACAAACTTCCAAATCCAAGATCACGGATGACTATCGCGCCCTTATCCGCACCATAATACTCCACGGATATCGACAGCTTTGTCGTCTTCTTTGGTCTCGCCGGAAGCCCGTATATCTCCACAGTCTCCCGCCATTCTTCCTCAGTCAGTATATCCTGGTATACGATCTGTATCCTTCTTGTGTTGTCGAGGAATACCTCTATGCTTCCGCGGGTGTTGAACCACTCAAGCCCGCCGTATGCTATCGGCCAGAACGTCTTCTTCTCATCCATGAGATTTATTCCGATATTTGTCTTGACCGTCTGCTCCGTATCTATAAAATATCTGCTGAGCGCCTCCGTGTACACACCGCCAAGCGATCTGTAACATGCACCCTTTGTATATATATTCTGTCCAACAAATACCCTTCTGCCCTGACACAGGACCGCCGCCGACTGCTTCATCCAGTTGTCAGCAAATCCTATTCCCGTGAGGAATACAGAGGATATAAACACCTGTGACATACATTCCTTAACTATATCCGCAAATGCCTCATCCATATCCTCATGGTATTTTCCAAATCTTTTCATGTTCATCCTGTCATGGAAGTTCACATGCTCAACGGTCACTATCAAAGGATATTTCCTTGTCATATCTATCCTGTAAAAATCCAGCCCGCTCCTGCCGAAATCAAACAGTCCCACGCTGTTATTCCTGAGCGGCTCAGGCTGTGCAAATATATAGCACAGGCCACTGTCCAGATGGCTCACTATATTAAACTGGTCATGGGTCAGACGGAGTGCCGACTTAAGTCCTCTGACTGCAGCTATGATGCGCGGATCTGTGTCAGCCACTGTGACTGTCAGTTTCTTTATCACAAAACCCTCAAACTGCTCGGTAAACTGTCTTATATGCAGTATCATCATCTTCACAAGAAGATCTCCCGCCTTATAATTACGCCCCGCAACTTCTATATTCTCATTTCTCAGGGTACGCTCATACACCTGATCCACAACCGTTCCATTTTCCTCGAACCTGCAGGCTGAAGCCTTCGCCCCTGCACACCAGCCAGCCAGATCTATGAACTTGTAAGCTTCACTCTGTCCGTCATCCGTCTTTTTGTTGTACGCGCTGTAGAACATGATGTTAGGGAGCATATATGTATCCTTCGCCTCCTTGTGGTACACCGATTCCGGCTCCCGCGTGTCAACATTATAATAACTAAGCTGTGTATATTCCGGGCCAAGATCCAGACCCAGATATAACTGTGTGTCAGACATAAATTATGCCCCTCCTTGTGAAAAATCAAAAAGTTAAAGCAACATCAAATTGGCGTCGAAGAAATGGCTGTTGTACAGATATGTGTCCATTGCCTGTATGAGCTCATGGTCATTTCTTGTCTCCTGGCTAACCAGCATGCTATTGATAAGTTCAAAGCTGCTGCTTCCATCTTTATGGAATGTCTCATTTTTGAGTATGTCGCTCTCAACCACGACTGAAGTTCCAACCACTCCATCGATGGAGTAGACGAGCGACTCTCCGTGGAATACGACAACTTCCTTAACATACACTCCCGGAATTATCTCATTCATCCTCTCGGATTTGTAGTTTGCCATACTGCTGCTCTCCTGGCCAAAGCTGTAGCTGACCCATACCTGCTTTCCGCTTTCTCCCTTGAATATGACATATGTCTTGAATCTCATATCCCCTGGCAGCTTTACGATCGACTCAAATTTTCTGAAGAACGGAAGTATCTTGCTGTATTCTATAAACTGTTTTACATTTGCCTTGATCCATTCCTGCTGCTCCTCAGTGTATCGTCCACTTCGGTTGCTAAAATAATACAGCAGGCTCATTCTGGATATCTCGTCCTTTATATTGCCCTTGGCGATCTCCTTGTACAGATCCTCCATTATATATGAAGGGATCTTCTGATCCTTTATAAAATACTGGTGCGCGCAATATCTGAGGAAAGCTTTCACCACCATGCCTCGGCTGCGGCCGCGATAGTACACCTCAAATATATCGTATATGGACTCTATATATCCGTCCGCGAACATCATCTGTGCGAGTATGTTCTCAGACAGCATATCAATATTTCTGTAATTTGAATTGACCGACTTGAAGAGATTTGCCATCTCCTCGAGTGATCCGTTGTAATTGTTGATGAGATATGACAGTATCTTCTGTCCGGCGTACCCTCTCCTGTATATATACACGCATATGGATATGAGCAGCCTGCTCTCATCGTATCTCTTGTCATCGATTCCAAACTCGGCTATCCTGATCAGCTCATCTATATCCACATCCACATAGCCAAATCTGTGCATTCCCTCAAATGCATTCTCATACATATCCAGAGCTACATAATATGTATTTATCCTGGAAGCATATGAAGGATCCACGTAATCCAGATCTATCCTGGACAAATATTTTCCGAGAATGTCCGCATCGAAATTCTCATGATAATACTCAACCATATGGGTAAGCGCTTCCTGTCTCACCCTGTAGCTCACCTCAGGGCAGAGTGCGATATCTCTGGCAAGATTTATCTCCTTTGCATCCCTGTGTGTAAATATATCTATATCGTTGTAGAGGAACAACAGGTATCTGTAATCCCTTGGACTGTACTCGTGACAAATGTCCAGATAGCTCCTCTCGTCTACGATCCTCTCCATTCTGTACTGTACGGTGCTCACATATCTGCCGCCGTTGTCATCCAGAAGTGTGACTATGGCAGACGGCGATATTATCTCTACATATGCCTCACCATTAACCACCGGAACCTTGACCTCTCCGCCAAGCTCACTGTGGGATACCAGTATGTGTGTTATATTCTCATTATCACACACGAACTTTCTCTTGAAGATTATGTTGATGAGCTTTGTGGCAAATTCCGGTTTCACCGTATCAGGATCAAGGAATTCATCGTATATGACTGTCAGGTCATCGCTCACATTTCCCTGAAGTATCATCTTCTCCATAAAACGCTCAATGGCAGGGACAAAATCCCTGTACACCGACTTCTGGTTCTCCTTGTTCATGATGACATTTGCATATATATACGCCAGCTCCTCGTCCGTCAAAACGTTCTTGTAGCTGAAATATCTGAGTATGGCCTCAGGTATCTCATCGTAGTGGTTTTTGTCCATGCTCCTGATAAAGCATTCATTCAGGCCAACATACTTAAGATCCTTGTCCGATGCGTCACTGTAATATCTGTGGTAGCACGGATCGTACATCTTATTCTTGATCAGTATTCCGCAAATGGCATCCAGAGTTGTCCTGTCATGCCTCATATCGTATATCTGCTCAAGCATCTTAAATGCCTGCTCGTCAAAATCCTTCTGTCTCGAAGCGGTCTTGACAAACTCCACGATGACATCCTCTGAGACAAATTCATTTCTCATGCCCCATCTGAGGGCTGCGATCTCAAGCGGTGCGATCTTCTTCATCATGAGCGGCTGCTTGTTGAACATGTCGCATATCTCAAAGTATATTACCGGACTGTTTACACCTGAGTTAAACAGCTTCTGTATATCCTCGTAGAGAACCCATTTGTCCTCTGTATAATTCACATCCACAAATAACAGTATCCAGAAATAGAACAGCCTGTTCTTGTCATTTGCCTCAAATCTTTCTCTGACCATGGCAGCAGTTCTGTCTATGATGAACTTCTCCCTGCGCAGAAGCGACTTCAGGTAACTGAGATAACACTTCTCCATGTCCTCCATGCTGGTGAAATTGGCGTCCGCATCTATTCTCAGGAATTCCTGCTCGACAAATTCTGTGTGTCCCTCCAGGATCTGCATATGAAGCAGTCCCAGCCTGTACATTCCATACTCCGGTCTGTATTTTATAAGGGTATTCAGGGCATCCCTGGTCTCCGCTATGTACTTCTTCAGATCGATCTTGTCCGTTCTGAAGTCAATATATGCACGGATCAGAGCCTCCTCCGCCCTCTTGATGGTGAATCTCGTCTGCCTGCTCTTTGGAGTCATCTTGATGACCTCAGGCTTTCTGATGCTCACCTGTATTCTCATATTCTGATACGTGTTCCATATATAAATGTAACCCGATGACTCCCCGTCGTGGATCTTCTGCGGATCTATGAGGAAACTGAGGTCAAATGTGTTGCCATCGAAGCTGTTCCACTTCAGCATGCTGGTCTCAGGTATGAGGAAATCGCAGTCCGATGCTATCTTGGTATTCGTGTAGCCCCAGGTGTTCTTGGTGATCGTAACCGATGCCCTGACCAATTCGGATGGCATCTCAACCAGCAGATCGTTCTGAGCCACGGACAGTGTGAGTGCCCTCTTCTTGTGTGTATACACAAGGAATTCCTCCATGGCCTGTCCTATGGACAGTGACATTCCAAGTGTGTCATACACCCTCTGAAGCTTTTCATCCCTGCCTATAAAAGTGCGCACAAAATCCTCGCTTCCGAATATCCTTATGGCATCCTCCCAGTTCTCCTCTGCATATGCTGCAAACTGGAACAGATCCTCGAGCTTCTTACCCTCGACCTGAATATATGGAGCGACTATAGCTATATGATAAGGGATGATAAACTCTCCCCCATCAGTGATTATATTTATATGACCCTTGAAGGATTTGCCTTGCTCGATTCCTCGGGCGTCAAATGAATAGCTGACTCTGTTCTTCCTGCCCACAAATGTGTGACTCTTGAAATCCAGTATATAGCGGCTGTCGTATACCATCAGTTTCACTGCACAACTGTTTGAAGAATCCACTGTAAACTCTCCATCATACACAGTTCCCGCCTCGATATTCAATTCTATCTTGCTGACTGATATGGCTACCTCTGGTCTGTCAACCTTAAACTCACCACGAGCATACTGTTCAACTATTCCCTTCATCGTCTGGTCTCCTGTATCTATTTCTATTGTCTTTTTGTCAAAAATCACTCATAGTGGTTGTATTTGAAGCTTCCAATCGGTATAATTGACAAAAAGACATATATTCAGATTATAACAAAATATTGTCTCTTTTTAAACAATATATACAGAAAAATAACTTAAAACAACTGAAAAAGGGGTTTTTTTATGAAAAATGGGGTTATCAATCTAAAAACAGAGAATCTCCTCAGTCAGGTCGAAACTGTTCGTGCAGATCTTAACATGAATCCACTGGGAGTTCCCGAATCTGTTACTAAAGCTATTGCGGACAACATGAGTCAGTTATCAGTATACCCTGATCACACCACAAAGAAGTTAAAGGAGGCCATATCCGCATACTCCGGAGCAAAGACAGACGACATAATCGTCGGCGGTAGCTCCTATGAATTTGTCAAGATACTGTGCGAATTTACCTCGCCTAAGAAGGCTATCCTGATAACGCCTGGGGCACAGAATTACGAAAAGCTGCTCTCTATGAACGGCTGTGAGATAATCTACTACTCCACACCTGAGGAGGAGGATTTCACCCTCGACATCGCAGATTTTATATCGAAGTTGTCAGAGGACATCGATATTATATTTATATCGAATCCTAATGGTACAACATCACAGATAATCGATGCAGAGTCTTTGGAATTTATAGCCAAGATATGCGATGGCAATAACATAACCATGGTCGTTGACGAGGAATACATGGATTTTGCTGATGATCTGGAGAGCAATTCTGCCATTCCTCTCACATCGGAATACGAGAATGTTATCGTGCTGCGAAACACAACGAAATTTTTTGCAGTTCCCGGACTCAGACTGGCTTATATGATCACATCGAATCCTGTTCTCAAGAAAACTCTCGAGATCACCGGACTGCCATTTGCAATAGGCAAGCTTGTGGAAGCCGCCGGAGTCGCCATGTTCACAGATGAAAAGTACATTGCTGAATCGAGAGAGCTCATCAGAACCGAGCGCAACCTTGTGTACTCGGCACTGTCCACCCACAAGTCGATCAAGCTGTACAAACCGGCTGCCAACTTCATACTGATACGTATTCTGAGAGATGACGTGTCCGCAGGAGATGTGGTGGATTACTGTATGCCAAAGGGCCTTTATATACGAAGCTGTGCTGATATAGGCGGACTCGACAACAAATACATAAGATTCTGTTTTATGAATCCAAAACAGGATGACCTGCTGGTCAACACCGTGCTGGAAATAGTCTAGGAAATTACTGTTTTATTTACAGACAACATAATAATAGAAAAGGAGAATTTAAACTATGGAAAACATGACAACCAAGATCACATCGTCTTATAACAATGCACTGGACATCAAGGTAGTTGACGGACATTTTGCAACTAACCATTCCCACATCAACAGATACATCGATATGACAACCATCAAGAGCAGAAGAAAAATGGCTCTCGCTGCCGCCAAATCCATGGCTACAGAGTATGTTGCAACAACGATCGTTGATACCATCGTCTGCATGGACGGAACAGAGGTTATCGGTGCTTACCTTGCAAATGCCCTCACAGAGAACGGTATCGTATCCATGAACCAGCACCAGACCATATACATCATGACACCTGAGGTTCATTCTTCAGGCCAGCTCATATTCCGTGATAACCTTCAGCCAATGATCAAGAACAAGAACGTTCTCCTTCTCCTTGCATCGGCAACCACCGGCAAGACGATCAAACAGAGCATCGAATGTATTGAATACTACGGCGGAAGCATCTCAGGAATATCTGCCATCTTCTCAGCTACAGACGAGGTTGCAGGCCACGAGGTTCACTCTCTGTTCAGCAAGAAGGATATCGACGACTATGCTTCTTATTCCGTTGACAAGTGCCCTATGTGTAAGGCAGGCAAGAAGATCGAGGCCATTGTCAACAGCTATGGTTATTCGATGCTGTAATACCACAGCCTTTCCTCGCCGCTCACATAAACTAAAACGACTGCCTCGATGGCATATGACTTTCTGTTATTGAAAACCATACGCCATCGGGGCAGTCGTTTATTTTATATTATTCTATTTCCCAAGATAAAATTTCTTTGATCTTTTATGATATACGATCACTCCGGCCAGTTCACCAATCACCGCTGCCACAATAAACCATGCCCATGTCGGCACATCTTTGATATTGTAGCATCTGATGTTGATCCACATCTGGTTGATATCCTTGGTGGCATCCTCATTGAAATACTCCATGACCGCACTTCTCTCTATGGCGTCCTGTGACGGATACTGAGCCCCAAGCTGTCTGTTGACCTGTTCCGCAGGAGCTCTGAGCACGTAGTCAGGATCTGAGTTGTCCCCTGTGAAGAAATATCCAAGTGGATAATCAACAACATCCTCCTCGTCATCCTCTGCTCCATAAGTGTAGTCAAGATAGGAATATACCGTATCGTCATCCCCACCTGCTATGACTGAGGTATAACCAATGTAATACATGTTGCGGACTGCATTGTCCGGCCTTGACACGAAGTTGATAAACGCCTCGGCCGCCTGCTTTCTGTCAGCATCACCATCTACCCCATTCTTCAGCATAACCCATCCGTCAAAGTACAGATTTGTGCACTCCTCAGGGACCGCAAAGTCAAGCTGCACACCATCCTCCTCAGCCTGATCCATGGCATAAACTGCATCACCTGACCACTGGTAATTCGCAACAACCTTTCCTGTTATCATGTCTGCCTTACCGCTGTCAGTCTCAAATGAATACACATTATCCTTTATATCCTGAAGAAGATCCTGTGACTTTGCTATAGTCTCAGGACTGACATCGTTCATGATATCCTTGAGCTGCTCTGAGTAATCCTCCTGAGCCCTGAATTCAGGGTTCATCAGCTTATCCCTCTGCAGTGCTCCGACCGCGGCGAAGTAGGAATCCCTGACATTATCTTTTATGGTGATCTGTTTTGCAAACTTAGGGTTGTTGAGGACTGTCCATGTTCCCGCCTCATCAGCGGTCATCTTCTCCGGATTGTACAGAATTCCCGTAATTCCAAACATGAAGCCAGCTGCATATTTGCTCCAGGTCTCTCCATTTATCTCATGCGTCTCAAATGTATCTCTGATGTACGGCGACACACCATTTATATAATAATTCTTGTCGTTGTTCTCATCGAAAAAGTCATCGGACAAAGGCTCAAGCTTGTTCTCAGACATAAGCTTCATGATCATGTACTCCGAAGGACATACAAGATCATACACATCGCCGAGAGTCAGCATATTATAGAGATCCTCATTGGTGCCGAAGCACGAATACTGAACATTCACCTTCACACCATAATTCTCGTAATACCAGTTCTCGAAATCCTCCACCATGGAATTCTCGCCAAATATAGTTGTTCCATTATCCAGTTCCATGGCTTCGTCTTCATCCCAGCCGCCCTCGTCAATGTACTCTTCCCAGCTGCACACCCTGAGAGTGACCTCTTTTTCAGTAGCAGATGCACCGTCACTCTTGACAGAAGCCGCATCTCCTGTATCCTCCGCTGCCATTACCGGCAGCATCTGTCCGGCAAGCAATGAAACAGCCATGACTGCTGCCGCCAGCTTTCTGGAAATTGAACGTCCAAAACATCTATGTCTTATCATCGCTCCACCCTCTCTATAATGTATCGCCCCTCTCTGCTTCGCGAGCGGGGCAGATCGGTGGAGCGCATTAGAATTATTCACTTCGTTCATAAGCGCTCCACCTCCTTCTTTTTTCCGGCCACATTCATAGCCACAACGATTATGACAACCAGTGCAAATATGACTGTTGAGAGCGCCCACAGGGCTGTCTTGATCTCAGTGTGTGAACCCTTTGTCGCATTTACAACGTAAGTACTTATGGTGTCAAATGTCGCAGGCTTGGTGTATGTCGCGATGAAGTAATCATCCAGTGACAGTGTAACAGCCAGCGCAAATCCTGAGATAATACCCGGAAGTATCTGAGGTATCACTACCTTTGTGAGGCCCTGAAAAGGTGTAGCTCCCAGATCTAACGCAGCCTCATACAGACTGCTGTCCATCTGCTTGAGCTTTGGCACTACCGACAGATATACGAAAGGTGCTGACAAAACCACATGGCCGATGACAAGTGGAACATAGCTGTCCTTGCTCATGCCAAATGCAACTATGAGCAGTATACATATAGAGAAACCTGTCACAACATCTGCATTTACAACAGGCACCTCATTCATGGCATTTATCGATGCTGAAGCCCATTTTTTTGAATAAAAAGCACCTATGGCACCGAGTGTTCCGAGAATGGTTGCTATCAGTGCTGAACCTGCAGCCAGAAGAACAGTTCCAACGATCATTGACCTCAGCTCATCTTTGGTGAACAAAGTTACATAATTATGAAGTGACCAACCATGGATGCTTCCAATATTTGCCGATGTCGTGAAGCTGTACACAGCCAGTATCAATATAGGCATATATATGAGAAGAAGCATAATGCATATAAATATAATCTTAGACCATTTCTTCATTATAACAACGCACCTCCTCTGCTTCCACCGTCGTCATCCGTGTACTTGTTTGTCACAAGTGTGAATACAAGTATTATCACAAGAAGGACAAGTGCTATCATGGAACCGCCGTTCCAGTTGTATGCTGAGAAGTAGCTTCCTATCAGACTACCCATGATGTATGTGCTGTTGTAAAGCATGTCAAGCACAACATAGTTAGTCATAGATGGCAAAAATACCATAACTATTCCGCTGACGATTCCCGGAACGGTGAGCGGAAGTGTGACTTTGACAAATGTCTGGAAGCTATTTGCCCCAAGATCCACAGCGGCCTCCATAAGGCTGCCATCAAGCTTCAATATGGTTGTGTATATAGGAAGTATCATAAATGGCAGGAAATCATATGTCATTCCTATAACCGAATTGAGAAACGGGTGGAATGCCAGATTGCCCTCTATAACCGTGAGTACTTCCTTGAGTGCTGTGATCCTCAGTGTGAAGTTGATCCACATCGGGAGCACGAACATCATGACAATTACCGATTTCCTTTTCATCTCACTTCTCGCAAGTATATATGCGATCGGATATGCCAGCAGCAGACACACCAGAGTAGTCACTATGGCAAGCAAAAAGCTGTATGCCAGAGTACCTATGGTGTTCGGGCTGGTAAAGAATCCCGTCAGATTGTCAAATGTAAACCTGCCCTCGCCGTTGGTGAAGGCATAATAAATAATTACAAACAGTGGTGCAACTACAAAGCATATGAGAAATAATGCGTATGGGATGCCCAGCTGTTTTCTTGAAAAACGTAAGCCGTTCATGTTCATCCCTCCATCTATTTCTTAAGTGAAAACTTCATCTTATCCTCTGGAATTATCAGGCTGACTCTGTCCTCCATGTTCCACAGGTACTCGTCATCCACGATAAAGTCCTCCTCATTGTCAGTTCTCACCACATAGCTGTAGTGGTCTCCCTTATATATAAGATTGATGATATGTCCGCAGATTATACCAGCTTCCTCGTCATCACTCATGTCGATATCCTCTGGAAGTATAGATACTATTACCTTGATCTTCTCACGGTCTATCGCCTCACCATTTGCATCCACCAGCACGCCATCCTTCATGGCTGAACCCGGAACGATCTCCGTGAGGTCGCATGATACCTTACCGTCAAATACGCCGAGGGCATAATTTCTATTGACTGAGCTCTCAATCTTGTTGATTGCAGTCTCCGATATCATGATGTGGATTCCATCAGGCTCAACATTGAGACCAACCTTATCTCCAACCTTGGCGGACTTTGTGGTCTGTATAACTATCTCATTTCTTCCGGACTCAACGGTGATCTCATAATGAACGCCCTTAAATACTACGGATGTCACAACGCCCTTTACAGCGCCCTGTTCAGGTGTGGTGATCATCACATCCTCCGGTCTTACTACGGCATCCACCTTCGTTCCAATCTCCACGTCATCCAGACAGACAAATTCTGCACCACAGAATCTTACCTTTAACTTGCCCGTCATGATTCCGTTGAAGATGTTGCTCTCGCCTATGAAATCCGCAACAAATGCGTTCTTTGGCTCATTATATATATCTTCAGGAGTTCCTATCTGCTGTATCTCACCCTCGCTCATGACAACTATCTTGTCTGACATGGTGAGTGCTTCCTCCTGGTCGTGTGTTACATAGATAAAAGTGATTCCCAGCCTGTCATGCATTCCCTTGAGCTCTATCTGCATCTCTTTTCTCATCTTGAGATCCAGTGCGCCAAGAGGCTCATCAAGAAGAAGTATCTCCGGCTCATTGACAAGGGCTCTCGCTATAGCTATTCTCTGCTGCTGTCCACCCGAGAGCGTGGCGACTTTTCTGTCCTCAAAGCCCTCAAGGTCAACCATCTCAAGGACCTTCTTGACCTTCTTCACGATCTCTGCCTTAGGAAGCTTCTTGAGCTTGAGGCCAAATGCTATGTTGTCAAAGATATTCAGATGTGGGAACAGCGCATACCTCTGAAAGACCGTGTTGATAGGTCTCTTATTCGGTGGAAGCTTGCTGATATCCTGTCCATTCAGTAATATCTCTCCTGAAGTAGGAATCTCGAATCCTGCTATCATTCTAAGTGTCGTGGTTTTTCCGCAGCCTGAAGGGCCTAAGAACGTGACGAACTCGCCTCTCTTCACTTCGAGGTTAAAGCCGTCAACTGCTGTGAATCCATTGTCATAGGTCTTGACAATGTTTTTCAATTCAATGATATTGTTGGAATTATTGTTGTTTTTTTCCATTTATTTCCTCCTTAAGTATCGTGACATACTCCGTCACTTACTTACAGTGCCCCAACAAAGCGCATTTGTCATCTGCCATTCCAAATGGACGACAAGAGCGACCGCCCCGCCGTCAGCGGACAACAAATCTACGCTCCATGTATCACTGCTGTATATCTCACCAGCCCGGGGAGCAAATAACGAAAAGCCTATCTGATAGCTCTCCTCGCATGAGCACAACTTTATCTTGCCCTCATACTGTCGGGGAATCAAAAACATGTTAAGAAAAAACCCCTTTATTATAACCGGGTGATGGCATGGATAATGGTTAGTAGCCCTATCCACCTGCCTCTCCATGTCGAGATACATTTTAAGGCATGGTATCCAGGGTAAAATAGCTAACAGACTTCCTATTTTTCCCGAAATCCATGAAGATCATCCTGCATTTTATGCAGAAAAATCGACCCTGTCTACAAACTTTCCGCATATTCGCGGCTGCATCCCTGCAATTTGAAACAAAGTCGATTTATTCTAACATATAATCATTTGTAATGATATATATTTTCATTTAATTCTTTAACAAAACAGGTCGTTACCTGTTATTTCATTCTGAACAATGCCGGAATGACTATTCTTTGTCAGCCCAGCTACAGACAAGAATGTAAGATGTACTGCTTTTTTGCATTTAGTCTCGTTTACAAAAGCATATATCTTGTTTCTGAGATTATCCTCATATGCTGCATCTATGGCATACTTTGTCATAGTATACTTTATTTCACATACATTGACTACTCCATCTTTTCTATCTATTATCAAGTCTATCTGAGCACCAGGGTTTGATGCCATACTTCTCCAGGCGTATTCATTTGTCTCAACACCAGCAATCCCCAATGTCTTCTTAATCTGATTTACGTGTATAAGACATACAATCTCAAATGCATTTCCAGCCCATGAATAATATCCTGGTGTATTTATATAACTCATCCAGCTATCATATTCTCTGTTCTGTATAAACTTATAGCAGAACATCATAAATGGATCTATAAGCTGAAAATATACTCCATTCTTTTCTTTCATATAATTTTTGTATTTTCTTATAAAGCCACACTGTTCAAGCTCATTTAGTGCTTTTGTAAGCGGGGCTCCATCCCCTATCTGTGATATTCTGGCAAGTTCTGTCCTCAGCATACCACCTTTTTTCGTCGATAGGGCAGTAAGTATCGCCGCATGACGTTCACACTTCTTAAATAAAGAGCCAAGAAGCCTGTCGTATTCATAGTACAACTGACCTGTCTGTTTAAACAAAAGTTCTTCAATATTCTGTGCCAGACTAAGTCTCCTGTCAAAGCAATTCAAATAATATGGAATTCCTCCAAACACCATGTAGCTCTCAATCACCTGCTGTGAAGTTAACGACATCCCATTTTCTTCAAATAACTCCCTGCACTCCTCAAGTGTAAATGGCATAAGATGCATTTGCCTCGTGATTCTATTATAAAAACCACCTCTGTCCGATAATAAATTATCAATAATCCACGATGTCGCAGAGCCGCAAACTATCAATAGCATATCTTTCTCAGCAGAAGCCCAGCTGTTCCAGAAATATTCAAGAGCGCTCTTAAAGTCTGATCTAGCCGTATCCATCCACGGAAGTTCATCAAGAAAAACTACCCTTTTCCCACTCGCAGGATCCCTTCTTACATCATCTCTCTGCAACAATTTTTTTAGTTTCACAAATGCATCATACCAATCTCTTGGTACTGTATTATTCTCACCCCCATATTCTAAAAGGCTTCCATCAAAAGCCCTAAGCTGTTCCCTTGTTTTGGCTTTGGATAAGCCGGTTGCATAAAACGAAAAACTATTGTTGAAGTATTCTTTTATCAGGTATGTCTTTCCTACTCGCCGTCTGCCATATACTACCAAAAACTCCGCTTTGCCAGAATACAGACAATCATCTAATAATTTTATTTCCTTTTTTCTTCCAATCATGATATTACCTCATAATTCTCTAAAACGCCCTATAAAATATATGTTTTAGAGAATTATGATGTGTTTTTGTATTATAATTCTCTAAAATCTCTTTAATCATATCATTTTTGGGGTTTACATTCAAGAGGCAGTCACATTTTACTGAATGCATCAAATCCGAATCGCTATTCAGATAACAGTTAATAAATTCTAGATCAGAAGTACCGCCAGCTGCACCAGCGCTGACAGCCATATGAGAACCACCAGATATATCTTTGCCGCTTTTGTCATGTCGAACCTCCACACACATCCCTTTTACAACTTGTTATTATTATGTTCTACGAGAGGGATTTTATGCCTAAGCAGGCACAAGTTTACGCAAAGATCGTGCAAAAATCATCTGATAATCTTTCTTTCCGTTTTCCCATATTTCCATGTATACACATATGTAAGCTTCATCTGCCCATGCTCTGACTGCCATTCAAGGTGTCCGTCTTTCATCCGAAAATCTATGCCCAGCTTGTCCGTGTCTATCTCTCCTGGCTGGTATGTTCCATCTTGACCGTCACGAGATACATCGCTGATATCAGCGACCTCATATCTCACCTTCTCAACATCCGCCTCCACCTGCGCTTTGGCCATGTAACCAGCCGCAGAAAACATAGCCAGATCAAAAATCACGGATACACAACCAGCCAAAAGTACAGTCATTATCTTCTTAAACAGATAGGTTCTTATCTTTCTGTCATCGACCGGTTCAAGCCTTCCTCTATATCTTCTATTGTCAGACTGTCTATAATATACAACTGCCCCAGCCACCCAGAATACAGCAACAATACACAGGCATATTCCAGGAAGCGACACTCCGGGGAGCCAGCGCCACCACCCTACATAATACTTTATGACCACCACCGCAAAACAGAGTGCACATGCAGCCGTGATACATGCTGATATCACGCTATCCCTGTCCCTTCCATCAACGATGCAATAATCTTCTCGTTCTCTCGGCAGATTTTCCAGCACACAATTATATTTCCTTCTGTCATCTGGAACCTCATATCCGGCCTTGCCAAGTTCTCTCAGGTACAGCCATGCGTCCAGGCAGGCGAGCCACAAACCAGCCATAGGGCAAAATGTAATAACGCTGGTCACCATCATAACATCGCAAAATGTACTGACAATATCATCAAATAGCACACCACAGATCATTCCTGCAAGTGTAGGAACAGATACCACCACCGCGGTGGTCAGAATTATACGCATTACGCGCCTGTCATATTTTATCTTCATCTTTACCCCATTTTTGAACATCAAATAACTGTAACTTATTATCTCCTACCTGCACTACATCAATGCCAGCCCCACAAACATCTTAACTGCTGTCTCTATGATCTCATCCGGGAACTCGAATCCCGCCGTATGGAGCTGGGCATGATCCTCACCATCACCTACGCCGAAGAATGCTCCCATTGTATCCTGCAGATAGTATCCGAAGTCCTCCGACCACCTCATCGGCTCAGCAAGTTCTGTAACCACAATATTCTGGTCAGCAGCACATTTTCTCAGTTTGTCCACATTCACAGCATGATTCTCCGTTGCCGGAAACCGCTCTATCTCCTGTATATCAAGGGTGAATCCCCCATCGCCCGCAGTACTTTGTGCAATCCGCTTTATCTCGTCCACATACCCGGCAAATACCTTTTCTCTCTCAGCCCTCACCGTCATGCGCAACGTTCCTTCTGATGCAGCCACACCATAATTGGCACTTCCAATATTCATTCCGATGAGCGTCATCCTGACAAATCCCCTGCTGCGGTTGTACTCCTCCGTGAGCTTCTCTACCTCCAGCAACAGCCTGGCAAGCGCAGGCCCCGGATTCTTTCCCGCCTCAGGATATGCCGCATGGCTGGCTGTCCCTTTCATATGTATCTCAAGCCCCGTTGATGCACATGCAAATGTTCCATCTATCGTCAGCACATGATTTTTCGGATATCCCGGTATGTTATGAAGTCCATAAATCTCACCTATATTCTTTTCAACTATAAGATCTCTGCACAGCCTTGCCCCGGCACCGATCTCCTCGCCGGGCTGGAAAATGAAATAGACGTCCCTGTGTGTATTTCCGCATTTCTCCATAGCACGGGACAGCCAGACCGCAGTCCCACACAATATGCTGCTGTGTCCATCATGCCCGCAGTAATGTCCCGGCTTTCCATCCTGCCCACACACTGCATCCATATCTGCCCTGAACGCAATCGGCGGTCTTTCTTCATCCCCTATTCTGTCATAAGAAGATTTCAGCACCGCATAAAACCAAGCACCTCTATCCACGATCTCAAGGTCAGTATTCTCCCTGAGAAACGAGATGAGCACCGCCTTAGTCTGCATCTCATGCATCGAAGCCTCAGGAATGCCATGAAGCCTGTGCCTGAGGTCATATATCTTTGTCATCAGCTCTTTGTCAATTTTCATAATGCCTCCGTGCTCCTTCTCATCTATCACAACCCAAGACACATCCTTATAATACCGAGTATCAGCATATGCACCGGATAGAACAGGTAATTCACCAGCTTATTCTGCCTGCCGCGCTTGCCATTGTATGTCAAAGTCAGTCCAAATCCCAGTAACGCCCACGGTTCCTTGAACATCGACAGGTAGCAGAACGGTATTGCAATTACAGGCTTTTCATGGAATATATACAGGAAATATCCTATAAGTATGGCATGGTAATCATAATCAACCGCAAGATTCATAGATATAAGGCATACTATGGCAACTATCGGTATCGTTGCTATAAACCATACCGTCTTTGGAAGCTTCTCCATTTTTTTCCTCAGCACATCAATGATCCATATCATTGCCAGCACCATAGCCAATGTAAACATAATATTATTTGCATTCCATTCAAAGAATACACCACTGGAGAACATGTCATAAGGGATCTCAGATATCACACCAAATATAAGCAGCATCCCAAGATACTTCCACTTGTTTCTCGTATGAAAATATCCTTCCACCAACATATATATGAATATCGGGAAAGCTATCCGCCCCAGAACGTCAAATACATCACTTACAGCCGATATTATTCCACCGTCCAGATACGGATACAGCAATGTCTTATTCGTATGATCTATGAGCATTGAAATAAACGCTATATACTTAAGCTGTGCTCCGGAAAGCAGGCGTATACCGGTTCTTCTTTTATCTGTATTTTTTTCTTCCATATCATCGAATTCCTCCTGTGTAAATCAGTCTTCAACAGGAAACAGATGTTTCCCTTCACTGTATATCTCTTACATAATACCATATTGAATAATGTTAACATAGCGTTGGATTTTTACCTTTTTTTAATATTTCAGCCTGCAAAGAAAAAATATTATCTTTTTTATCACATAAACAGAAAAAAGATACAAAGTTTTCAGGCTTTGTATCTTTTTGAGTTTATTTTACAAAATGCAATAATTTATCAAGGCTATTTTTAATAACGTCAGGCATGCTCAAACTGATGCTCTTTGTAGTGATGAGCCTCCTCCAGCATCATGTCCTTGACCTTCATAAGTCTGACCTGAGTGCTTCGCTCATTCTCATCAAGTTTCATGCTTATATACTTTATACCCTCCCGGGTCTCCGGGATGATGACATGCTCAAGAGCATTTACACGCCTTCGGGTCTTCTCTATCTCCGCTGCAAGCATCTGGCAGGACTTCTCAACCTCCGCCAATCTCAGCATATCAGGAAGTATATCCGAGAGGGACTTCACTGCATCGTCCAGCTCTCCGGATGTAAATGCAAATCCATATGAATATATGTCATTTGAATTTGCGCTTTTCGTCTTATAGTCGTACACCGGAATATCAACACTCATTACATTCCTGTCGCCAAGGGCGATCCGCACCTCCTGCTTCGGAGCCATGAGCGCCGTACTTAATGTCTGCTCATTCATGCCCGCCTTCGCTATTACAAAGTTGGTGTTGGCAGCCTTTATGCCAGCCTCAACCTTCTTTCTCAGTTCCATGTTTTCCCTTGCCATGTCAAGAAACTGCCTCATCAGCTCATCTCTTTTATCCTTCAGGAGCTTATGGCCTCTGGACGCCGTGACCAGCTTCTTCTTAAGCCTTGTCAGCTCCATTCTGGTTGGATTAACCACAACATTAGCCATCTATCTTCTCCTTTCTTCCAAATATATTTTCAAGCTACTTGACATGTATTACAAAGACAACGTGTATATGGCAATTTTGAATGTCGTACATTTGATTGCGTCCCCATTGCGGCATATATTGCCAATAGGGGGAATTTGAGGTCGCCGGTCCTTAGGTGGCGCCTCAAGCGGCACCTTAGTACCGCTGCAGACCGAAATAAGCGGAAGCGACCCCCGGTTGGCAATATATGCCGCGATGGGGACGAACACAACCTACATCTTTCAAAATTGCCCACACCCACTACTTTCCGTAATACATGTCAAGCCACTTGTCGTCGATACGTTTCAGCTCGGCTCTAGGAAGAATGGAGAGAAGCTTCCAGCCTATGGCAAGTGTCTCCTCAATACTTCTGTCGGTGCCGTACCCCTGGGATACATACTCCTTCTCAAATGCCTCTGCAAACTTTGCATATATGATATCTATATCCGAAAGTGCCGACTCACCCAGGATAGTCATGAGCTCCTTGGCATCCTTTCCTCTTGAATAAGCTGCAAATAACTGGTTCATGGTGCTGGCATGATCTCCTCTGGTCTTGCCCTCACCAGTTCCCTTATCCTTAAGTCTGGACAATGATGGAAGTACATCGATAGGCGGTGTGATTCCCTTTCTGTACAGCTCTCTTGAGAGAATGATCTGTCCCTCTGTGATATATCCCGTAAGGTCTGGTATAGGATGAGTCTTGTCATCCTCAGGCATGGTCAGGATCGGTATCATGGTGATACTTCCATTCTTACCCTTCTGTCTTCCGGCTCTCTCATACAGAGTTGCCAGGTCAGTGTACATGTATCCAGGATAACCACGGCGTCCCGGAACCTCTTTTCTTGCGGCTGATACCTCACGAAGTGCATCCGCATAGTTCGTGATATCCGTGAGGATTACCAGAACGTGCATGTTCTTCTCAAATGCAAGATACTCAGCGGCGGTAAGTGCCATTCTAGGTGTGGCGATACGCTCAACAGCAGGATCATTTGCCAGGTTGATGAAGAGGACTGTTCTGTCTATGGCACCAGTCTCCTTGAAACTCTCTGTGAAGAAGTTTGCCTCCTCAAATGTGATACCCATGGCTGCAAATACAACGGCAAATGGCTCATCTGTTCCGCGCACCTTCGCCTGTCTTGCTATCTGGGCTGCAAGCTGACTGTGAGGAAGTCCCGAGGCCGAGAATATAGGCAGTTTCTGTCCTCTTACCAGTGTGTTCAGTCCATCTATGGCTGATATACCTGTCTGAATAAACTCAGACGGATAGTTCCTGGCAGCCGGGTTCATCGGCAGACCGTTGATATCTCTTCTCTCATCAGGAAGTATCTCAGGGCCGCCATCTATAGGTCTTCCAAGTCCGTCAAATACACGGCCAAGCATATCTTCTGATACGCCGAGCTCCATACTTCTTCCAAGGAATCTTACCTTGCTGTTTGAAAGGTTGATACCTGTCGAGTTCTCAAAGAGCTGTACCAGGGCGTCCTCACCGTTTATCTCAAGGACCTTGCATCGTCTGATCTCGCCGTCCGCCAGCTCGATCTCCCCCAGCTCATCATAAGCTACATTCTCAACTCCGTGCACCAGCATCAGAGGACCCGCAACTTCCTGTATAGTTCTGTATTCCTTTGGCATAGTCTTAGTCCTCCTTCTCTATAGCTTCCTGAAGCTCTTTGTCAAGCTCCTTGGATATCTTCTCGTACTCTTCATCCACATTCTCAGGAAGCACATATTTGAATCGTCCGATCTTTTCTCTGATCGGCATGTTAAGAATATTTCTTATGCTTGCTCCACCGGCCAGTGCCTGCGCCGACTCCTCATAAAATGCCATGATGAGCTCCATCATCAGAAACTGCTTGTGAAGCGGTGTGTATGTGTCCACATCATGGAACGAGTTCTGGTGAAGGAAATCCTCTCTGATGGATCTCGCCGCCTCCATCTTCAGTCGGTCTCCCGCTGAAAGGGCATCCATGCCTACCATCTTAACGATCTCATCAAGCTCTGCCTCCTCCTGAAGCAGTGTCATCATCTTCTGTCTGTCGACCATGAACTTTTCATTTACATTTTCCTCGAACCATTTGCCCATATTGTCCACATACAGAGAGTATGAGGTCAGCCAGTTGATGGCAGGGAAATGTCTCTTGTACGCAAGCGATGAATCCAGTCCCCAGAACACCTTGACTATTCGAAGTGTTGCCTGCGAAACCGGCTCGGAAATATCTCCGCCAGGAGGTGATACCGCACCGATAACTGACAGCGCACCGGTTCTTCCCTCACTACCCAAAGTTTTGACCATTCCGGCTCTCTCGTAGAACTGTGCAAGTCTTGAACCGAGGTAAGCAGGGTAACCCTCCTCACCAGGCATCTCCTGCAGACGTCCTGACATCTCTCTGAGCGCCTCAGCCCAACGCGATGTGGAATCCGCCATGAGTGCCACCGAGTAACCCATATCACGGAAATACTCAGCTATAGTTATACCTGTATATATAGATGCCTCTCTGGCCGCAACCGGCATATCCGATGTGTTGGCTATGAGGACTGTTCTCTGCATGAGTGAATGTCCGGTCTTCGGATCCTTCAGCTCTGGGAACTCGTTCAGAACATCCGTCATCTCGTTTCCACGCTCTCCGCATCCGATGTAGACAACGATATCCGCCTCAGCCCACTTTGCAAGCTGATGCTGGATGACTGTCTTGCCGCTTCCGAAAGGTCCGGGAACCGCAGCCACTCCACCCTTTGCTATAGGGAAGAATGTATCTACAACTCTCTGTCCTGTGATAAGAGGCATAACAGGTGGTATCTTCTCCTGATATGGACGACCCTTACGAACCGGCCACTTCTGCATGAGTGTCAGCTCCCTGTCACCCTTGTCTGTCTCAACCACACACACCGTCTCCTCAACTGTGAATTCTCCTGCCTTTATCTCCTTGATGGTTCCTGTCACACCATAAGGCACCATGATCTTCTGTGTGACGACCACAGTCTCCTGAACTGTTCCTATCACATCGCCTGCCGACACCTTATCGCCCACCTTGGCAGTCGGCACAAATGTCCACTTGATATCTCTCTTCAGCGATGGGACTTCAACTCCTCGCTTCAGGTTATTGCCACATATCTTCATGATATCATCCAGCGGTCTCTGAATTCCATCGTATATACTGCTTATAAGTCCCGGTCCCAGCTCAACTGACAGGGGCATTCCCGTTGACTCGACCGGTGCTCCCGGTGCAAGTCCCGATGTCTCCTCGTATACCTGAACTGATGCCTGATCTCCGTGCATCTCTATGATCTCGCCGATAAGTCTGCTCTCACTTACACGCACAACGTCGTACATATTTGCATCACGCATGCCCTCAGCGATGACCAGTGGTCCGGCGACCTTCTTAATCTTTCCTGTAGCCACTTAACAGCTCACGCTCCCTTCTATTTATATGCTCCGCTACTCCTCATTAAAGAGGATATCTGAGCCTACGGCCTGCTCAACGGATTTCTTTACTCCCGCTATTCCGGCTCCTGTATTGCCTGATATTCCCGGTATGAGAATTATCGCAGGCTTCATAACTTCTCTGTATCTATCTATCTCTTTATTGAGATCCGAAGCCAGTGCCTCGGTCATATATATGACTGCATAATTGTCCTCCGCCAGCCTTTTCAGCAACGTGGTCCCATACTCCGGATTATCTACAGGGAATGTATCCAGGCCCAGTGTTGCAAATCCGTATATACTGTCATAATCGCCCATAACAGCTATCTTATACATACATCTCCCTTACCCTTTCCCTGATAGCCTCCTCCGGAAGCTGGTTCAGCTTGCATGTCAATATGATCCTGACTGTCTTTATCTCGTTGAGCCTCGCCAGAATGTACGCCACTATCGGTCCCACCGTAAATGGGTTGTACTTCTGAGGCTTTATCGTCTCTATGATACGGTTGTCACACCATCTCTCAAATGCTGATGCCGACTCAGAAAGTGCCTCTGCCCCACCGGCGTATGCTGTGTCCGCAAGGTATCTCTCTATCTCCTCCATGCCAGCCACCGCAGCCGTCGCCAGTCTGTCAATATCCAGCGTGCTGCACTCCGCCATGGCTCTCTTCATGAAATCCTTGTTTTTGCCTGTCTTCATGGATCTCACCGCTATCTTGATATCTGCAACAGCCACCGTCGTCTCTGCATAATCCCTGAGCAGGCTGTCATCGGCCTTCTTCGCAGCCTGCATGATCGCCAGCAGTGTTCCTCTGTCTATCACAGCATCGCACATCTGACCGTCTCCAGCCTGTGCCATACAGTCCCAGGCTTCCCTCGCACAGTCTCTCATGTGCTCCGGCAGTCTGTCCCACGCCTTATCTCTGACGATGGACAGCATCTTCTGACCGTCTATCTCAGCATTGTCGAAGAACACATGGGCAGGAGTCTCCCCGGCAACCACAGTCTTGATCGCCGCCTTGAGATTGTGATACAGATCTGGAAGTCTTATGACATCGAACACGGACATATCATCCACCATCTCAGCCACAGCAGTCCACGTCTTGTCGGTCTCCGCCCTAAGTATGTCATTTTCATCCATACTGGCTTTATCACTATCGCCCCAGCCCTTCTCTATGATGAACTGAACCGCCTTCTTGTAGGAATCCGTGGCCACGAGCTGTTCTATGACTGCCTGACTCATAAGCGTCATCTCAAGCGCCCTGATCCTGGCAACTGCATATATATATTTGTCTGCCATCTGCCTACCTCCAGCTATCTGTTATCAACAAATAATAATTCATTTACCTTGTCTGCCAAATGTTCCCTGTTCGCGTCCAGCATTGCCCTGAATGAACAGTTTTCCTCAATCCCTCCGTAGATCAGGATAAATCCTCCATCTATATCACAGTTCTCATCAGACACCTTAAGGCTTCCTCCATGAGCTGCAGCTATCTGCTCTATCTGCTTCTCAATCTGTGGTGTAAGTCGTTTTCTGTCTTTCACAGAGAAACATATCTCTCCGCTTTTCGGCTGTACCGACTTCTCTAAACATTTGACGATCACCTGGAAATACTCCTCATCCGGGAGCGCCACCATTGCGTCATATGCCTTATCCAGCATATTCCCAATTATGGACTGCTTTGCCGCAAGTATCGCCTGTCTCTTCTTGAGTTCCGATGAGGACTTTGCCCTGAATGATCCGGACTTTTCTGCCTGAGCAACCTTCTCACTGGTCTCCTCATTCATCTTATCCACAGTCATTTTTGCATTTGCAATGATGGAATCCGCATTTCTGGCAGCCTGAGCTTTGATCTCTTCAGCTTCCTTCTGTGCTTCCTGAAGGATCTGTTCTACGATTGTATCTAATCCTGTCATAAAGTACATCCTCCTTACTATCGTCTATTGTGCATGCGCATGAAAAATTAAAGTTTGATTCCATTTACTGCAAGAATTGATACCAGAAGTGCAAGGATCGCATATGTCTCAACCATGGCTGGGAAAAGCATTGCCTTACCAAACTGATCAGGCTTCTTTACAACTATTCCAACTGCTGCAACTGCTGTCTTGCCCTGGTGCATTGCTGATACAAGACCAACAACTGCTATTGGAAGACATGCTGCAAGCATCATAAGACCCTGTGCTACTGTGAGCTCCTTCGGTGTTCCTGAAAGGATTCCTATGTTGGACAGTGCTATGAATCCAACAAGAAGTCCGTAGATACCCTGTGTACCCGGAAGAAGCTGGATGATAAGAACCTTTGCGAATTTGCTTGGATCCTCACTTACTACACCTGCTGCCGCCTGACCGGCAACTCCTACTCCATATGCAGATCCCATACCTGCAAGAATTACTGCAAGCGCAGCTCCCACTAATGCCAAAACCGTTCCCATTGTCATAATATTTTCTCCTCCTAAAATTGGTTTCTTATTTCTGTGTTTCTGTACCACTTACTATATCAACGTACTTCGTATTCTCCCTGAACGGCTTGAATGGATTGCCGCCGCCCTCGTAGAATTTGCCGAAGAACTCTACATACTGGAGACGGCATGTGTGCACGTATGCTCCCAGCATGTTGATCGCAAGGTTGAACAGATGTCCTACTATAAATACGATGATGAACACTATGGCTCCGAATATTCCATCGCCAGCCATGCTTCCCATCTGGTTTATTACCTGTGCTATAACTCCTGTCGCAAGTCCCAGTGCAAGAAGCCTTGAGTACGACAGCAGATCTGACAGCCAGCCTGTCAGGTTGTATATGTCATACAGCCCAAGTGCCAGTCTGAGCACCGGATTCTTGTGGTCTCTTCCCGACATGAGCACGATGATCGCAGCTCCCGCAATCGCCAGTCCGTAGCTTGTATTCTTAAGCCAGCCAGGGAAATTGAACTGCATCTGTGCTATGGATGCGAACAGCTCCGTCGGCATGAGCATCAGCACAAGTCCTGTGATGAGCATGAACCACGACAGCACGTCGCATATGAATGATTTCACATCTCCCTTCTTCAGACACATATATCCCTTGAGTGCCAGTCCGCCGAACAAATGTATAAGTCCGAACAGCAAAGAGAATAACAAAAGCTTCATCGGGTCATCCAGAGGTGCAAACCATACCGGCTTGAACGTCACCTCGTGGTGGAAAAACGTCCTCGATACCACCGTTATCAGGTCTCCGAAGAAACCGCCAAATAATATTCCCCATATCAGTGTGGATATACCACAGTACATAAACAGACGCAGAGACTTTTGAAGTCCGATCTCCATCTTCGGGAATTTCCTGATCAAAATAAAACATGCCAGGAATATGATGAGTCCATACGCCGCATCGGACAACATGAGTCCGAACAGGAATATATAGAATATCGCCATCGGTGTGGTTGGATCCATCTCACCTTTTCCCGGAAGTCCAAATGACTCCAGCACACCCTCCGCCGATGCAAACATCTTCGGATTCTGAAGCTGTATAGGTGCCGCTTCATCCTCAGGAACATCATATACATCAGCCATAAGGCTAAATTTCTCATTGAGTACAGCCACTACCCTGTCTACGTCTCTCTCCAGCACATATCCCGATATGACAAATGTGCTCTTTGATTGGAGAATACTTCCAAGGACCTTATATTTATCCGCCCTTATGCGGTAATAGTCAGCCAAAAGTCTCAGCTTGTCTCTGTCATCAGCCATGGATACTAGTTCATTCTTCTTGTCCTCTATCCACTGTTCGAACTCCCTTATATCCGCCCTGTACTTATCTGTCTTCTGTTCAGGTGTTCTTTTGGAGAAATACGAAATTCTTGTAAATCCATGGGATCTCAATATCTCCTCTACCCTCTGTGATACAGGTTTAAGGGCTATTGCCACCATACAAGTCTGGTCCTTATCAGATCCTACAACAGTGACTGTGTATCCCGACATCTCCGGTTCCGCAGAGCTTATATACCCCTGTATATCCGTCTCCGTTAGCCCCGGCGGCATGGTTCCGATCATCACGTCCGTCTTCTCGGTCCCTGTGGTATTGATCGGTATGTCCATATTCAGCCACGGCGCCAATCCGTCTATAGCCACCTGACATTTGACTATTCCCGCCTCGCAGCCGGCTATGTCCTTGCTGATCTCCTGGATCTTTTTAACCTTACGGTTATAATCCCGTCTTCCAGCTATGATCTCCTGAATGTCTTCCTCCGATGCCTCCTGCCGTCCTTCCAGACTGGCAAATATGGATTTCTCCTCCGGAGCATACTTATCAAGTATCTGTAAGGCTTCATCTGTATTCTGTACTCTCTTCTCGTACTTTGCTCTCTGGCTTGTGGTACTCATCTTCCTGAAGTCATCAGTCTCTTCGTTATCAGTCTGTATCTCAACCATTCCCAGCGACTGGAGCTTCTCAAGAATTGCTTTTCTGTCCCTCTTCATGGCACAGATCTCAATCTTCTTCATAGGAAGTACCGCCATACATTTACCCCCTTTCCTAAAATGCCTGCAGGACTTTTCATCCCACCAGCTCTGCTATGATCATGGAAGTAACCTCACCCTCCATGGACGATGCACGTTCCCTGAGATGTGCGATCTCAGCGGTGGCGATATCCATCGCCTTCACCGTGAGCTTCTCCTCCTCTGATCTGCCGGCTCCCTCGGCATTCTTCATGCTTTCTCTCGAAGCTGATCCTGCGGCCGCGATCATATCTGCAGCCTCCTTCTTTGCAGCAGCTACTGTATAGTCGGCTTCTTCCTTGGCCTTGCGAATGATCTCGTCAGCTTCAGACTCTGCATCGGTTATCTTCTTCATAGTCTCCTGCAGCATAACATTCCTCCCTTATCAAAATTTATGAGCAGACTCAATTCCATAAACACTTTATCAAAGCATCACTTTAGATTATTATGTCAAAACTCAAGTAATATTATTTTATAATGAGTTGGCCATATTGTAAATAAACATTTTGTAAAGTTTGTACAAACCCCTTGATATTTTTTTATTGTTAATGTACAATGTGACTATGTTGATAATACTTATGTTTATCCATTAATCATTTTTCTTCCTTTTAACGCGGTTATATGTCGAACAAATGATGCAGTTTGACGAAATCCGCATAAAAAAAGATCCCATGACAGTCTTGACCATACTGTCATGGGATTCTTTTTTGAGTATGAACGGGTCCCCCTTAAAGAGCATGCGCATGAGAGGCGCTATTCAATCATTCCGATTCTTCTTACGTGACGCTCGTCATTTGAGAATGGTGTGTCGAGGAATATGTCGACTATCTTAAGTGCAAGTCCAGGTCCTATGACTCTGGCACCCATAGCCAGCATATTTGCATCGTTGTGCTCTCTTGTCGCCTGTGCTGAGAAGCAGTCGTGGCAGAGTGCAGCCCTGATTCCCTTTATCTTATTCGCTGAGATCGATATTCCGATTCCTGTTCCGCAGATGATGATTCCCTTATCGCACTCACCTGAGGCTACTGCCTTTGCTGCTGCCTGTCCATATACCGGATAGTCAACTGACTCTGTGCTGTAACAGCCAAAGTTCTTGTACTCAAGGCCTCTCTCCTCAAGGTGCTTTATAACCTCCTGCATAAGCTCATATCCGCCGTGGTCACATCCAAGTGCTATCATGTTCTGATTCTCCTTTTTATATAATATTTTTTCGAAATTAACTAACAACTTATTATCCTGTGTCCTGCAGCCTTTATGAGACGGTTCATGATGGCATAGCCCATGTCTCCCTCCTCAAATGACTCACTGTATATATACTGTGCACCTATGTCATCACAGGTTCTGAGCAGACTGTACAGTCCGGCAGACACAGTTATCTCGTTCTTCTTGCTTCCGGCATCGTATACGTTCTCACATACTCCGTCATCATAAAGACTGACATTGTCAGTGTCGCACAGTATCGCAGTCTTGTATCCCTGCGCCTTTTTCTCTGCGACAAGACTTCTTATCTTCTCAGCCGCAGCCAGTCTTTCGCCCTCCACGATGCTGAGCTCACCCTTTGGAGCGTAGTGTGTGTACTTCATGCCTGGAGCCTTAGGTCTCAGAGCATTGTTCATACCTGTTATCGCCGGGTCAATAGTCACATCGCCAACGATGTCCTTTATCATCTCCGGTGTGATATATCCAGGCCTCAGTATAGTCGGTCTGTCTCCGGTCATGTCCACTATCGTCGACTCTATACCGATTCCGACAGCACCGCCGTCGATGATCATATCTATCCTGCCATCCATATCCTGCTGCACATGCTGCGCTGTGGTCGGAGATGGTCGTCCGGACAGATTGGCACTCGGAGCCGCAATATACACGCCCGAATCCTTTATGAGCCTCATGGCAACCGGATGCGATGGCATCCTGATGGCTACCGTATCAAGTCCGCCAGTGGTGGTGTGCGGAACGATCTCTTTCTTGTTGAGTATGATCGTGAGAGGTCCTGGCCAGAATGCTTCCATAAGCTTCTTCGTGTCGTCACTCACCGTCTCCGCCAGCTCATATACGCTTGCCGTCTCTGCTATGTGGACTATGAGCGGATTGTCCGATGGCCGGCCCTTTGCCGCATATATCCTGTGGGACGCATCCGGATTCAGCGCGTCTCCTCCAAGACCATACACAGTCTCCGTTGGGAATGCCACAAGGCCTCCCCTCTTCAGTATCTCTGCCGCCTGCTCATACATGTGGTCGTCATCCACTCCTGCTTTTGCAATTATAGTGTTCATCACTTTACCTTCTTCTATAATAACTTGTCGTTGCTTCTATATTTTATTGCATATACGCCCATATTTTAGCCCAGCACTGCATGTGTGTCAAATGTTTAGGCTATATTTGGGTAACATATATCATATAACGTCCGCCGCCATCATATAAAATAGTAATTACACTTCCCGGGTATCACCGATGCGTACTTCCACCCAATTATACATACTTGTATTTGCCATAATATTTGCAGTAATACTCCCTCCAATCCTCTGCTACATATTTATAGTCCATCCCAAAGACCGTGCAGCCGGGCAAGATACGGCCTCTGATACAGGAAACGAGCGCACATCCACCGAAGGTTTGGACACCACAGATGCAGCAAAATCATTTACAATCCTCATCGATCCGGGGCACGGCGGATTTGACCCGGGTAAGGTCAGCCCGGATGGGATCAGGGAAAAAGATATAAATTTGGCCATCGCTTCTAAACTGGCATCGGCACTTACAGACCAGGGATTTTCCGTGTATCTGACCAGAGACTCCGACAAGTCCCTGAACAGCGAAGGTGCATCCAGCAAGAAGACCTCAGACCTGAAAGCCCGCACCGACCTCGCCGCAAATGTAAATGCCGACCTCTACATCAGTATCCACCAGAACAGCTATTCGGCCGAATATGTCCACGGAGCGCAGGTATTTTATTACTCCACTTCCTCCGATGGCAAAGCCCTGGCAGAGTGCATCCAGGAGCATCTCATCTCCGAAGCCGATCCATCCAACACCCGGGCGGCAAAGGGCAATTCCGAATACCTTGTTCTGCGGGAAAGTCCATGCACCGCCGTCATCGTCGAGTGCGGTTTTCTGAGCAACACAAAGGAATGTTCCGATCTGTGCAATGATGAATACCAGACCGCCCTAGCAAACGCCATCTGCAATGCAGTCTGTACATGGCATGAACAGCACGCCAAATAAAACCAGGGGCTCTGCTGTGACAGCGGCAGAGCCCCCAAATAGATGTTAAGTGTAATTCTGTGCATATAATTATGTTCTATATGCTACTGCTGCCTTTTAACCCCCTATAGGCATCACCCCCAAATAGTTTATTTTTCCATCCCTGCCATGCAATGTAAAGACAGATGTGTTGTGATGTATTATTCTCCTTTTATGTGCCATGTGTCAGTTATGGAAATGTGTGAGCACTGTCATATCACTATCTCTGGGAATTGTATCTGAAACGATAAGAATCAGACAGAATTTGTAGAAAAATATAGAAATGAGCTCATCTAAATATCCTGAGCACGTCCCGCTCACAACTCCACAATAACGCATAAAAAGCCATTTTCCAACCCCATTTGAGCATATTTTATGAAATTTTCATAAAAGTATACATAACGTATAATTAGAGATATTTTTTCACTGAAAATTCCAATATTTTCTCCATATATCCTATTTACTTGCTTGACAAATGTGGTAAACTATAATACACATTTTAATACCATTAAATTATTGAAGGGGGTCGATTCTATGAAGATTGAACGTCTAAGTGAAAATCAGATAAGATGCACACTCAACAAAGCCGATCTCACCGAAAAGCAGCTCAAGATTTCCGAGCTTGCCTATGGCACACCGAAGGCAAAAGAGCTCTTCAAGGATATGATGCAGCAGGCATCTGTAGAATTAGGCTTTGAGGCTGACGACACTCCACTTATGATCGAAGCCATACCGGTATCACCAGATTGTCTCATACTCATTGTGACAAAGGTTGAAGATCCAGAAGAACTTGATACCCGCTTTTCCAGGTTCTCAAAGACCAGCGAATATGATATTGATGACGATGACGAATACATGGATGATGATGACATAGATGACGATCTTGACGACAACGATGAGTCCGGAGATAACAACGGAACCATCGCAAGAATTGAGATCAGTGGATCCGGTTCCGTTCCACAGGGCGTAAGAGAAGCACTTGAGGGCATTTTCAACACCATATCCGGACTTGCCGGAACCGCAGGAGATTTTGCCGCTGCGGCAAATGGCAGCAATACATCATCTGATGACAGCACCACAGGCACTGCCGCCAGTACAACAGGCAGCGCAAAGGAATCAGGTTCAGCAAGAGAGAGCATGTGCTCACTGTACATCTTTGACTCACTTGCAACCATCATAAGTGCAGCAAAACAGGTTGCTTCTTTCTACTTCAGCGAGAACTGCCTGTACAAGAACCCTTCCAACGGAAGATATTATCTGGTTCTCACGAACAGCAATAACACAAGCCAGGAATTTGTGAGAGTCTGCAATATCCTTGCAGAATACGGAACAGCACAGAAGCTCACGTATGCCATGCCGGCACATTTCAAGGAGCACTTCTCCGCTATTATGCCGGAGGAAGCACTTCAGACACTGTCCGCATTATAAGCAATAGCCGAAGATTCCGGCGCAGCAAAAAAGACGTACCGCACAAGCGATACGTCTTTTTGTTTTATATGTCAATATCATCATTCTCGATAACTGCTTTTGGATTGGTGTAGAAGAGCTCCGTCATGTAATCCTCTCCATACTTTCGCTCTATGTACTCAGCACACTCCCTGAGGTATGGTGCTTTATCCTCTGAATCCAATGCATCACTTGCCACAAAGTGAACAAGCTCTTCCTTGAGAAGCTTTCTTGAGAAGTTCTTGATGTCATGTCCAAGATCTCCAACCACAGCCGATGCACTTATCTGTACATATGCACCAAACTGAATGAGTTCCTCGACCTTGTCTGCATCTTCCTCAAGGCATTCATACTGTTCAACATTGGCAACTATCGGTATATATCCGTCCATATTGATGTCTCTTATAGCTTCAGATATCGTCTCAAAATCCACATCGTATGGGAACCTGATCATAACATACTTGCTGTCTGCCATAGAGTCCAACTGACCAGATATGATCTTCTGGTGATTCTCGTCGTTATACTCTATCTCTCTTCCAAGATAAACCCTGTAATCCGGATCTATCTTCCCAGCCTCAACATTGAGCTGATCCACAAGTCTGTCCAGCTTGTCTCCATCCATTATCGGATTCTTCTTGTTGTATGGCGGGGTGGCAACTATCGTCCTTATTCCCTCATCATACGCTATTCTGAGCATCTCTGCCGCTTCCCGGAAATTATCCGGTCCATCCTCTGTTCCCGGTAAAATATGACAATTAATATCTATCAGTCCAAATATTCCCTGCCCGGGAGGATTTGTTCCGTCTGTCTTCATATATCTCTCCATCCTTTATAGTACACCTGGTTACTTTGGCAAGTATACTACTCAGCCTCCTTTTTTGCAAGATAATCATTGATCTCCTGCTCAAGCTCCTCTGCATCAAGTCCGTGAACGGCTGCTGCCTCCTCAAGACTCTCTCCTGCTGCTGCAAGGCATCCTATGCAATGCATACCTGCTGCCATCAGTATTGCTGCATTTCCTGCATCAACTGCAAGAATGTCATTTATAAGCATGTCTTTACTTATCTTTACCATTATTTATATCCTCCTTAGATTGCACTCTTACTCAGCATTCACATTATATTATACCCCATTTTAAATGTCTATCCCTTTTATTGTTACTTATTGATAAAACCCGTTGTTGATAAATATTATTATCACTTGCTAATTAATGAGTTTTGTTTTACAATAAGCGTGTGATTATTTTTACTTTATAAGGAGGAAACAATTATGGCATTCGTTATTGGCGATTCATGTATCGGTTGTGGTTCATGTGCTGGTGCTTGTCCAGTAGGTGCTATCAGCGATAATGGCGGCGTATTTGTTATCGATGGTTCACAGTGTATCTCATGTGGTGCTTGTGCTGGTTCTTGTCCAGTAGGAACAATCGCAGAGGAGTAATCTACATGATCCGTAACATTCGGATCCATGCTAAGTAACTTATACTACAACTATTATAAAGAAAACGGAGCGGTAACTCGCTCCGTTTTCTTTTTATCTTTATTCCTCAACATAAGTGTAGGATTCATTGTGCCACTGGATCATCATATCCGTATACTCATCTCTTGACACAACTATCTCCTTGTCCTCGACAGGATCATAATATCTTATATCAGCCTCATTATAGCTCACTATGAGAACATACCTGCCATCGCTTATCCTCGATATGACCGGTATTCCCGAGCTCACATAACCGAGGAGCATATCCAGCGAAAGACCTGTAACATCTATGCCCTGTCTCTTTCCAAGAGAATTAAGAGCCTCAACAGGATCTGTATACTGTGATATATCATCCGCTGTCACCTGTACGCCCTGATACGTCAGAACCATGTACAGACAATCGCCGAGTGACGCATCCACACTTCCCGTACTGCGATGGAATATTCCAGAGGCAATGGTGTTGTATTCCTGGCTCTCAGCCTGCCTGTATACTACCTCGCCTTCGCTTGACACCACTATACCTGATACAGACACTGCATAATTTATCGCATCACCCGCCACGTCATATATCTTTGAAAGTCCAAGATTGTCGTACACATGATAGGTCACCTTATCACGCACTACTGTCATTATCATACTTGCAGCATTAGGATCTATCTTTTCCTTTGTTATGTTCAGCGCCGGTATATAGCTCAGATACATATTTGACGGAACCGTAAAATACAGCCTGTCATATCCGGTTATGGATGACAGATGGGTAGTTCCTATCGTCTCCTTTGTATCGTCCTCCTTGAAGGTTATGAAATCATCGTTCACAGACTTGAATCCACTGTCGGATTTCTCTCCTCTTGTCAGATACAGCAGATTCGTATCCACATCAACCTGCATCAGATAATACCCGCTCTTTGCGTATTCCTTTATCTGCTCGCCATCGCTGTTTACTATATACAATCTGGATGCAGGTATGTTATCTCTGGACTCCTCGCTGTACCTCGTACCAACAAATGACTCGGCATCCACATCAACCTGCGCATCAGATATGCTCGACACTCCGTATACCATATCTGAGTCCTTAAAGCCATAGCATATCAGACATTCCCCTGCCCCGGCGGTGATCTCATAGCTCTTTCCGGTATGCATATTCATCAGAGTCAGTTTTGTATTGCTGCTCTGATCCTCGCTCTCTCCATACGCCATAACTTCCATGTTCACCGACACCTTGACATCGCTGGCTGACAGTCCCTCCGCAATATAAGACTGCTGTCTCGTCTTCATGTCCACGGCGTTCACCTTTCCGCCGAGCATGTAATAAAACTTATCTCCGTCGTAATATGTCAGTCTGGAGGTCTCGCTCTTCATAGCCTCATAAGGCACATTGCACTCGACGAACAGAAGCTCGTCCACCTCCAGAGTCGTATAATCAAATGTATACAGCGCAACTCCGAGCTTTCCCTCATGATCTCCGCTGTTCATATATCCATACACCGCAAATGTCATATTTCCATCTTTGTCAAAACTTATGATGTTCATGTCATGGTCGGCGTATGTGTTTGAGTCATTTGCATGGTCATCCATTCCTGATCCGTACACCAGAGTTATCTGTCCATCGCCGTAATCATACATCCAGAGCTGTCCATTTCTCACAAATGCGATCTTCTTATTATCCTCTGTGTAGCGGTATTCCAGATCATCCGATGACACGATACCTATCTCATACACATTGTTTATGGCATCTATGCCGTCTTTGTCAAAATACTCGTCCACATATCTGTCATAGCTGAGCATGGTGATCTTCGGCTCAGTCTCCGTAACAGTATCTGCATCCTGTTCATCCGAATAGGCCTCATCATACGAAGCTGTTTCGTCAGAATATATTCCATCAGTGCCGGCTCCGTCCGCCTCATCAGTCTGGCTGGCAACAGGCACATCCTTGTAGCTGATCTTATAGAACTCCTTAACTGTATAATAGCTCATGACATCCTGCGATGTGGTGGACATGGCTTTATATTCCATCTCGATCACCGCATAGTTGACATCTATCTCCTTTATATATGTGTTTACATCGCTTATAACCGTAGGCTTAAGTCCATCCCAGAGGAGATCCGAGTATGCATTTGCAAGGTTCACATGTCCCAGTCCGTAGGAATCTCCCGTTCCGCCGCCCGTGTATTCCTGCTTGTAGGTTCCTATGACCGATTCCGACTCCAGCTTGTCAAATGCAAATGTCGCATCGTGGAAATCCTTTGCGGCATTCAGCAGTTGGGACTCATGATAATTGTCATTTACGACCACTCTGGTATAGTATGAAGCACTCCTGCCATCACCGCTCTTAAGTTTGACAACCAGCATATACTCCATATCCTGCTTGAGATCCATTCTCACACTTATATCAAGCACATCGTAGCCATCAGTTCCCGAGGCCGCCTCCAGATCACCCTTTTCTATAAGGGAATCTCCGGATATCGACCTGATCTCATACGAATACGACGCATCCTTAAATGCATCATTCTCCACCAGGATCTCGATATTCTTATTCTCATCTATCGGTGTCACAGAATCCCTGAGAAGTGTGAGGTCGACCTCCCCTGTATAGCCATGCATACAATTGAGAAGCGAATCGCCATAGCTCACATAAGCTAATGGCAACTCTGCATCCTTCATCTCTGCAGCCAGATTCTTGTAACTTCTATTTTGAAATATATTGACCAAATATATTGTGACCACAAATGCTACTGCCATCACAAGTATTCTTACAAGTACATTTATTTTCTTCTTCACTTAATAAAACCTTCTTCTACGTCTTCTATGCCTGTCGCGTCTCATACAGAATTCATTGCACACAAGCAGTTCGATTATATTTCTCATAACACAATTGGCGCATCCGGGTCCCTCTGGAACATATGGCGGCTCCTCGGACAAAGCTTCACCGGACGAAGCCATTCCTGCATAACAATTCTCCGATATCTGTCCACTTTCGCTCAGATCATCGTACACCCTTCGCGCAACACGGCGCATCTCTTCTCTGTCAGGATATTGAACAAGCATCGGACTGCCCTCATACTCGAGCTTGTCACACTCCTCCTCCACGGCCATGCTGACCTTTCGGAGTTCTTCCGGGTACATCTCCTTCATGTACTCAATATCCCTCATCATTTCATCTGTCCCATCATCACAGTCAGGAAGCATGATTCCTGTCGAACTCATACTGTATCCACCAGTCTCACCCATACCGGGTATCACAGGTGTCTTGATATTATAGACATTTCCATCCCTTATAAGCCCCCTGAGGTTTTCATCGTCCGGGCTGTAAGGAATATACTTAAATTCTTCACTCATACAAATCTCCCTATCTGCATTATTGTGTGTCTATTACATAGATATGCAGATGGGGAGAATGTGTGAATATCTCTGTTACTTTTTTCAGAGCTTACTTTATCTGTCTCCGAATGAGATTCCAAGTGTTCTTGCCTCGCTGATGATGTCGTCATCAGGAGATACGTATTTGAGCTTTCCTGCACTCTCTGAGAGTGGGATAGCTGTAACTTTGTTGCCAAGAAATACAACAAGCTTTCCAAAATCCTTTGCCTTTATGAGCTCTGCTGCCTTTGCTCCAAATCTTGATGATATGACTCTGTCATATGCATCCGGACTTCCACCTCTCTGGGTATGTCCAGGTATTGCTATTCTTATATCCTGTGTTGTATATGCCTTGAGCTTGTCAGCCAGCTCATATGCAACCGATGGATATGGATTGTTGGCGATCGCCTCTTTTCTCTTCTTCTTTGGAAGCTCTGCGATCTCCTTAGGAATAGCACCCTCGGCAACTGCAACTATCGTGAATCCCTTGTTGTCCTTTGTTCTCTTGTCTATAGCCTTATATACCTTATCGATATCGTATGGGATCTCAGGGAGCAGTATTACATCTGCGCCACCGGCGATTCCGGCGTGGAGAGTTATCCAGCCAACCTTGTGGCCCATAATCTCAACGATAAAGATTCTGTTATGTGATGCAGCGGTTGTGTGAATACAGTCTATTGTCTGGGTCGCTATATCAACAGCACTCTGGAAGCCAAATGTCATGTCAGTTCCCCACAGATCATTGTCTATAGTCTTTGGCAGACCGATGACATTGAGTCCCTCCTCACTGAGGAGATTTGCGGTCTTCTGTGAACCATTTCCACCTAAAACGCACAGGCAATCCAGCTTCAGCTTCTTATAGGTATCCTTCATGGACTTTACCTTGTCAAGACCATCCTCAGTTGGCTCTCCCATGAGCTTGAATGGCTGTCTTGAACTGCCGAGGATCGTTCCACCCTTGTTGATAATACCTGAGAAATCAGCCGGCTTCATCTTGATATAGTTGCCTCTCATAAGTCCCTTGTAACCCTCAAGGAAACCATAGATCTCAACCTCGTCAAACAATTCATACAAACCCTTTGCGATTCCGCGCATAGTTGCATTTAACGCCTGACAGTCACCACCACTAGTCAAAAAACCTACTCTTAACATACTCTGCACCTCTTTCTTTTATTTTTCTTATGTACACAGACTGTCTGTATACATTATAAGTATACTCTTCCCTCAAGAGCCCTCAAAAGCGTAACCTCATCTATACACTCCAGATCTCCACCTACAGGCACACCGCTTGCTATACGGCTGACCTTGATACCGGCCGGCTTCACAAGCTTTGATATATACATCGCAGTCGCCTCACCCTCCGGGCCTGAACCTGTAGCGATTATGAGCTCATCCACATCTTCATTCTGAAGCCTTCTCATGAGCTCGGATATCCTGATATCCGCCGGGCCGATACCCAGGGCAGGATTTATAACTCCGTGGAGCACATGGTAAACGCCATCAAACTGTCCTGTTCTCTCATATGCCGCCAGATCCCTCGGGGTCTCCACCACCATTATCACCTTGTGATTCCTGTTTGGTGAACTGCATATAGGACATACCTCCCTGTCAGTTATCGTGTAGCAACAACTGCAGTATTTTATGTTCTTCTTTGCATTCACAATGGCATCGGATAACGCCAGCGCCCTCTCCTCAGGCATGCTGATTATGTGAAACGCCAGTCTCTGAGCCGTCTTGGAGCCTATTCCCGGAAGTCTTCCCAGCTCTTCTATAAGTCTGTTTACTTCTCCTCCATAAACTTCCATTAGAACGGCAATCCTCCAAGTCCCATTCCACCTGAGATCTTGCCCATGCTGCTATTGTAATCATCCTCCTGTGCCCTCAGTGCCTCGTTCACAGCCGATATGATAAGATCCTCAAGTGTCTCTATATCATCAGGATCAACAACCTCAGGATCAAGCTTGATCTCCATGAGTTCCTTCTTACCTGACACCTTTGCAGTGACAACTCCGCCACCTACAGATGACTCATACACCTTATCCTCAAGTGTCTTAGTTGTCTCCTCCATCTGCTTCTGCATCTTCTGTGCCTGCTTCATAAGATTGTTCATATTACCAGGCATCATACCTCCTGGGAAACCGCCTCTCTTAGCCATTACAATAGTCCTCCTTATTCTGATTAAATAATTTATAATATGATATCATCATTTCTTATCTATTGGAAAGTTGATCTTGTTCAGGTTCAGTATATTCTCCGTCTCAAGTCTTCCATTATCCCTGTGGGAATTTCTTGTACAAAGTATCTCAAATTCGATCTCTCTTCCAAGATATTCCTCGATCACACTCTTCACATGCTCCACATTCTCAGGCTTGTCAAAGTATAACTTCGGCATGTCGTCATCCGTCAATGGGATCATGAGCAGAAGTCTTCTGTGATCATCGGACAGTATGAGCTTCGTCCTTATAGCCGGATCAGCATCATTTCTCTTGAGATATCTTCTCGCAGGAACCGACAGCTTCTCCAGTATATCATTCCAGTTCTCCGCAGCTCTCTGCAGATCCTCGAACTCTGCCTTTGGAAGCTCCCTTGCCAGCTTGTCCTGATATTCCTTCATGCCCTTCTGATCTATCACATCGTCAGCTGGGCTTACGGGGGCAGCACTTTGAACCTGCGCAGCCTGTATGCCATTTGCCTCAAGGTCATCAAGCTTCTTCTCAAGCATCCTTACCCTCTCGATCAGACTTGTGGTATCAACCTCCATCTGTGGTCTGCACAGCTTTATGACAGCCATCTCAAGCACTATCCTCTTCTGTGAGGAATACTTGATGCTGGCGGCTGTATCCGAGAATACGTTTATATATCTTACTATGGTGCTCTCCTCCATATGACCGGATATCTCTCTTATGCGTTCCAGATTCTCCTTGGTCATATCCAATCTGTCGCCCTCCTCCGAGGACAGCTTGACAACTAGTATGTTCCTGAGGAACCATGTAAATTCATTGACGAAACGTCCAAGCTCACGCCCCTGCCACACAACTTCGTCAACGACGTCTATGGCGTGCTCAACATCAGATTCCAGCACGCACTCCAGAAGTCTTGCAAATGTATCTATGTCCACAGCTCCTATGGTCTCAAGCACATTATCATATGTAAGCTTCTGTCCGAGATTGAATGCAACGCACTGATCCAGAATAGACAATGCATCTCTCATGGAACCATCACCGGACTTGGCGATATAATCTATCGCCTTCTTATCCGCATCAAGCCCCTCCCTGTTCATAAGCTCCTCCAGTCGATCCGAGATGACATCCACCGGGATACGTCTGAAGTCGTACTTCTGACACCTTGACGATATGGTTATAGGTATCTTGTGGGACTCCGTGGTAGCCAGTATGAATATTACATATGATGGCGGTTCCTCGAGAGTCTTTAACAGAGCGTTGAACGCTCCAGGAGACAACATGTGAACCTCATCTATGATGTATACCTTATACTTGCCCTCAGTAGGAGGATATGCTACCTCCTCCCTAATCTGCCTTATATTGTCGACACCATTGTTGGAGGCCGCATCTATCTCAATGACATTGAGCGACGATCCATCCGATATGGCTCTGCAGCTTGCACATTCATTACATGGGCTTCCGTCCACCGGATGCTCACAGTTACATGCCTTGGCAAATATCTTGGCGATCGAAGTCTTACCTGTTCCTCTCGTACCGCAAAATAAAAAGGCATGACCAAGTCTATCATTCTTAATCTGGTTTCTAAGAGTGGTAACTATATGATCCTGCCCCTTTACCTCGTCAAAAGTATCAGGTCTCCATTTTCTATATAAAGCTACATACGACATCACCAATACCTACCTTTGTATCATAAAACTCACACAGACTATTATATCTGAATTTACATTTTATATCAATCAGATAAGCAATATTTGAATATGGTATTGCCTGGTGCCTATACACAGAACATCTCTGTCCGCAAGCTGCCAGCTCCTGCCCGCCGGAAGCCTGATCCCATTTATGACAGTTCCATTTGTGGAATCAAGATCTTCGACATAGATCTTCTCCGCATCCGAGTATATCTTCATATGTCTTCTGCTCACGCTGATGTCCTCGATAACCTGATCCGCCTGTCGTATGTCCCGCCCCAATACAACCCCCTCCGGCGTCACCGGGAATTCAGCATCCACAGTGCCTCCGTCTCCGGTCAGTCTCACAGACAGCCTCTGCTCCTGTGCGGACGCTCTGCCATCGAGATTATGCTGTGTAAGCAGGGTTGTACAGTCATTCTCCAGGCCAAGCACTGTGGTACTGCCAGACATTTCATCAGCCAGACTTACATGTTCCAATGCATCAACATTCTGTTTTTTAGGTCTTCTGTTTTCATCTTCCTCCGTATATCGCAGCTCTGAGCACTCCACGCCCTCCTGTCCCCGCCGTTCATCCTCAGCAGCAGACAGCTTCCTCTTCATCTCCACATAAACAAATAACTCCACGGACAGCACGATGAGTGCCAGCATTATAAGTCTCACATCCGCCGCATGCCCTTGTATATAAAATTGAACAGCCGCTATTCCCATAAATGCCGCCACAGTAAATCCTATGAGTATGAAAAATATCCTATCATATTTGTTTTTCTCCGTTGTCGGTATCATCAACGCCGCCGCACTGCTTTGATCCGTTCCGAACACCTCATCCATCAACAGCTCCTGCTCACGGGCTGCAGCCAAAGATTCCACATTTCTTTTTTTATTGCCGGAGCAACATTTTTCCTGCTCACGGGCAGAGACCTCATCTACATATTTCTGCATCCGCTCCATGTCATAATTTGCCGACACCACCATGTCATATATCTCATACATAAAATCCACAAGCTCAGTGTCTCTGTGATCTACCCTCTTTATGATCTTCTCCACCAGCTTCTTTATTCCCGTTCTGACATCCGTTCCCTGTCCCGGCACATACACGTATCTGAAACTCTTCTCTGCATCCGAGTAAAATATCTTGTCGGATTCTATCAGAAGATTGTCCGGCTCAAGCATATATTCTCCCGTCTCCATGACCACACTGCACAACGATCTCATGAGAGCAACAGCCTGCTCCATGGACATTATCCCCCTGTCAGATATATCGTCCAGGCTCTTCATGCCATTTATTTTGCAGTATATGAACATATCTCCGTTGATGGCCCTGAATTCCGGCTGTATTATTCCCTCGACAAAATTATTGTACAGCATGTCCGTCTCATAGGAATTTATGGCTGCTGCACTGACCTCCACCACAAAAAAAGTGTTAATTCCCTCTACCTGGCAATAACTTACCATATTCCTGCCACCTCCTAAGTTCATTTCCTACATCCCTTATCTCCTGTCTGGCCGCAGTCTTTCTGTCACATCTGCCGTCATCTATCAATATCTGTATCCCCGGAAATGACTCTCTGTAAGTTATCTCCGCAACCAGATTCTTCCCATTCATGGCCATTTCCGCATCCACATCATCTGCACATATCACGGTCTCGGATACATTTGTGGACATCGCTTTCTCTGCACTGTCCGTATCCCCCTCACCACTCTCATCAATCCTGTATTCCTCTCGGTTATATAGCACCAGATATGCCTCCCCCGATGCCGCCGCATGGTTAAACGCTATAAACAGCATGTTCATCACCACAAACACGGCACACACAAGTATCGGTGTTATCAGGCACATCTCCAGAACTATAGATCCATTGTCATCCATATATCTGACTCCTCCTGTCTTTTCTTCTCTTCTCCTATCTTTTTCCGCATTCAGAGCACTGGGGAAGTCCCCCGCACTCTGACTTTTTCTTTCTGTATATCGTCCGTTTCAAGCCGGAACAGCCCAGCGAATAGTGATATTTGTCTCCCTGTTCAGTGACATATATCACACCATTGCTTTTATATCTTCCACAGATCCTGCACGCCGCAAGTCCGGAATATCTGCCGTCCAGAGCCTCACCGCTCACGCTTCTCACTGAGATCCTGATGTGGTAACAGCTCCGCGAGTTGTGGTACACTGAACCATTCTCAGCCACATACACATACTCATCATCATCGTCATCATCCTGCGACCTGTCATATCCAAGGTACGCCCTCTGTCTTATCCTGTCCACACACCCCACTGTGGAACCTCCGGCAAATGGCAGATTGATCTTCAGCATATATCTGACCTTGAGGCACACAAATCCGTCATCCGACAGTTCTGCATTTATCACCTTAACCCCGGACATTCCGCCGTCGACATATGTGTTCACCGTGCCTTTGTCATCTATGTACTCCCTGATCTTCCTGTTCGCCAGCACGAGCGACACACCATCTGCCATACCTTCAGCATACGATCCCATATCCACGCCATTTTTGGCGAGCTCATACGCATAGCTATATTCCGCAAGATACGCAGCAGTCTCATGTAACCCCTCATATATCACAGTCCGTGTCCTTATACACCCGGCCATGGCAAACACAGCCAGCATGGCAAATATAAACACCGGGAGCACCAGAGATGCTTCCACGCTGACGCTACCACGGTCACATCCCAAAGGAGCTGTCTTATATATTCTCCTGCCATACCTGATTCGAACAAAATCTATAGTAATATGCGCTTGGAGAGGCGATTTATCTTTCATATATTTACTTTTCAACATACAACAAGAGAACATATAACACCCCCCTTCAGGATATTTTTACATTTCAATAACTCACACACTGCCTGAAGCTGTATTTATACAGTCCGTCATCTATCTTTGATACGCCCTCGTGCTCTTCTATAAACGATGCAAATTTCCTGTCCTGACTGACTTCGACATCAAATGTCAGCGAATACATCATATTCTTCATCTCAAATGTCTCATCCGTCTGTCTGAATTTAAGCTGTATAAGATCCGCCATCCTGTAATACATGCCACCCTTATTCTCTATCAGAAGTATCGCCAGATAATCCCTGTAGCTCACAGCGTCCACGCCTTCGTAGTCCACGGAATCCAGATTCATCAGCTTGTCAAGACTGTTGATATCCGTCACCCAATATTCGTCTGTCTTCATAAACTGGACGCTTTTGCCGTCAAGCAGCAGCCTTATATCAACAATTGTCTCAGCATAAGCCCAGCATCCGAGCAGCAGATATTTCGCTGCCCCATAGGTTACTCCCGGCACAAGGGCCAGCACTGCAGCTATGGATGACACCTCGGCCATCTTTGCACTGTCCGAGAGCAGATATGCCAGATTGAGCGGCAGTCTGTGAAGCACTATCCTGTTCACGACCCCCTGCAGATTGTCATGGTCATTATCCTTTCCGGCGATAATGTATTCCACCTCGCACTCAAATGGTCTGTCCTGTTTCCTGTCGGTAAATGTATTGAAATTCGCCAGTGCATACCCGACACCATATATGTCATCCACTATTCCGGTCTGTGATCTCTCTCCATCCGACATGAGCTGCCTCTGGAATTTATCCAGATCGTCAAATTCTATGTCCTCCCACTGTCTCGTATCCTCCGCCTGTCCGTCTGACGGAAAGCCATCCAGATCGTATGCCTGATCTGACACCATCCGCCCGGATGGCGTGACAACATTCAGAAGTCCACCTGTCAGGATGCTTTTCAGCGCTTTTCTAGGATCAGTACCGCTCCAACTGCTCTCATCCTGATTCGACTCATTCTTACCATTTTCCACAGCTCCAGAAGCATCCTCCATGGCCTTATCCCCGGATGTTATCATCTCAAGAATGTCTTCTATTCCCTTCTCCTCCATGTACACCTTCATATGGTCGGTTATCTGCAGCTTCATATTCTCGCAGTCATTCTCCAGAAGTCCCCTGCACTCTGCCAGCGCCACATCTTCAACGCTCATATTGTCGCCCTGACCATTTTCCAGAGTATATTCCAGATAATCCTGCGCCATCTGCTCAAGCTTTCCCTCACCGTGTCCGCCAAATGTGCTGTCGACCGCCAGCAGATGATACTCCTCAAACAACTCCTTGTCGTACGCCGCCTTCACATCACAGGCTGCGCCCTCGGCCGCCATTGCGGCCTTGGCACTGCCCATTCTTATCCGCGCCATCTCAAGCACGGAGAGCCCCAGAAGCAGCATGGAGATCAGGATTATACTCAGAAAAACCGTTACATGTCCCTGATTTCTCATACAGCTCCCCCCTTAATATATCTTCTTTGCACTCTTGTTGATCGAATTCCATATGTTGTTCACCAAAGAGGTTATCTGCTGCTTGAATATGACGCACATCGCGATCAAGACCACCATTATAAGTATTATTTCGACCACTCCCATACCTGACTCATCTTCCATAAAATCTTCCCATCTCTTCATACATTTTTCCTCCTTAAAAACTTATTATCTTAAAAATTTATTATTGCGGGCAGCATGACTATTACCATGACCACTCCCAGCAGAACCACCATCGGAAGAAGCAGCTTTGTCCCGGCTTCCTCCCCCTTTCTCTTCGCCATCTCCTTTCTGGTCTGCATTGCGTTCTGCTCCTCGCCCGCCATCATGATCAATATATCTCTCGTGCCTTTCTTCACATTCTGTGACAAAAGCGACATGAGCTTTATATACACCGGCAGATTTATCCTGTGCCCCATGTTGTAGTAAGCCTCACTCTCGGATACTCCTGCCTGGATCTCATTTAGCGTATAAATCAGTTCCCTGGTCAGGACACTCCCGCCCTGATCCGTACCGACACAATCTTCCCTGCCACTCTTCACTATCCTTGCAAATGCACCTCTGACCGTGACTCCTGCTCCAAGGTAGAGCGTCAGCTTATCCACAAGCTCCGGGTACTCCGACACGAGCTCGTCGGATCTCTTTTTCTCCATTCCCCGGATCTTCGACCTGTTTCCACCCCATATACAAATGGCTGCGAAACCACCGAGAAACAGTATCATAAGACCGCTTCCGCCTCCCGAGGTGGGCCTGACCGCATATCCGTTTATCTGCTCCGGCAGTGCCACCTCGCTCGAATCTCCACTTCCCGCCTGTATCTCCCTGATGCCTTCCCTTATATCCTTCAGAGCCTTTTCCCTGCCTGTCTCTTCCCTTCCGCACACGCGTATCTGGTATGTTCTCTCCGCGCTCAGCTCCCTGTATGTAAGAACAGCCGTGATGGACACTATTCTGTCTTCTCCCTCCGCTATATCGCCGATACGTCCATCGGACGACACCAGCTCGTTGTCCTCGCTTATCCACTGCACATCGAGTCCGAGCGCATCCAGGTGATCCACAAGCTCCAGATCATACATCACTTCGTCGGGGGATTCATTTTCCCCAAGATACAGGTCTTCAATCTCACCAAATCCCTGCTCAAACACAGCTTCCATATCGTCAGGATCATATTCCAGCGGCATGACATCCACATCAAAATCAGTCTTTTCTCCATCTATGTCAGTCTCCAGAGTGACGGTGGACACATCCCCTCCGTACCCATCTCTGGTGAGCACCACCTGATGAGGCGCAAATGCTTCCTTTGCCACAAGGATCACCGCAAGAATACATGTCACCAAAAGCACCAGCAGGATCTTCGCAATAATGTCTGTGTACATCTCCGCACATTTATCCCTCGCCGCAGCATCCGTACATATGTATACCCTCTTTATCTTCGTGAGCATCTTGTCATTGTCCATATGTGGTTCTATCCAGCAGTATATTTTTCCCGCAGCCCTTTTCAGCATATCCATCATCCTTTCACATATGTATATCTGTGATCTTTCTGCCCCATATCACCGTCGCCGCCGTGATCACCAGACACGCACTCATGGCAGCTATCCCCAGAGCATTGCCATACAGCGCATCCATATATCCGGGATTACACACCCTCAGATACAGAATGATGACAAACGGCATGGCGGACATGATATTCTGCTCCAGCCGTTTTGACGTTATCATCGTGTCTATCTCTTCCTCCACTTCCAGACGCCTGTCAATATTTTCAACCATCTTCTTCATCATCCTGATGAGATTTCCCCCGGAGCCCTTTGCAACTGCGACCACATGAGCAAATTCCTTCACATCCTGAAGTCCTGACCTGTCCGCCATATCCCTCAAAAGACTTTCAACATCAGAGCTCATCTCAAGGCCGTTTATTATGAGCAGCATTTCCTGTCTGATATAAGATTTTCCCTGATACATTCCGTCCAGCTCGTGACAGGCCGGAACAAATGCTTTTTCCAATGAATATCCCGCCGCCATATTTGCGGACAGGGACAGCAGCATTTCCTTAAATTCATTATTAAGTTTATTCTTTCTCTGCCGGCATTTACCATCGGCTATTTTTCTGAGAAATACCAGAATTCCCGGCATGAACACCAGGCACGGTATAAGACTGTCAAAGAAGAGCACCGACACCGTTACCGCAATGACTGCATACACAGCTATACCGGTTACGATTTCCCTGACACTTAGTTTATAAGAATCATAATCTATACCCTGTCTCAGCACACATCCCTCCTTGAATCACTGCTCTCATTAACGCTTATAAGTCCAGCCGCCACGAGCTTTGATGTGTTGTGAAGATCATTTATCTTTCTAAGCATTCCTTCCACTCGCCCCCTGTCCTTTCCCATATTGCTCTCATGAAATTCATACAATTTATTCATGACAAATTCACCTCCTTCCAGTCCTGTGACCTCGCTTATCTCTATACATCTTCGGGATCTGTCCCTCAGTCTTCCAAGCTGGACAACTATGTCCACCGCCGACGCTATCTGCTGCCTTATCGCCAGAACAGGCATATCCGCACCCATCAGAACCATGGTCTCAAGCCTCGTCAGCATGTCCCGGGCAGAGTTTGCATGTCCTGTTGACAGGCTTCCATCGTGCCCTGTGTTCATGGCTGTAAGCATATCTATCGCCGCCGCGCCCCTGACCTCACCCACTATTATCCGCGAAGGCCTCATTCTAAGGCTTGTCTTGATAAGATCCCTTATGCTCACCGCATTTTCGCCCTCGACATTTGCACTTCTCGCCTCAAGGCTCACCAGATTGTCGATGCCCGCAAGCTGAAGCTCCGCCGAATCCTCTATCGTGACAATTCTCTCATCCGCTGGTATATATCCTGACAGGGCATTCAGAAATGTCGTCTTGCCCGCGCCGGTTCCTCCCGAGATGATTATGTTGTAGCCCGCCACGACCAGATTCTTCAGGAAATCAGCAACCTCCATGGTGACTGATCCGATCTCCACCAGCTTGTCCATGGTCATCTTGTCCTTCGGAAACTTTCTTATGGTCATCACGCTGCCGCTCAGGCTCACCGGCGGCAGCACCACATTCACTCTCGAACCATCCTTAAGCCTTGCATCCACTATCGGCGACGCCTCATTTACTATCCTGTTGCACTCCGCTACGATGCTCTGGATTATGGTCTTGAGCCGTTCCTCGCTCTCAAATGCCTTGTCATACCTGTACATCCTTCCTGCCCGCTCGACAAATATATTGCTGTAGCCATTTATCATTATCTCAGTCACCGCTTCATCGTCGAGAAGCTCGGACAATATATCAAGCCTCCTCAGACTGTTGAACAGTTCCTTCTTCAGCGCCAGCTTATCCCTCACGCTCAGCACATTCCCGGACTCAGATTCGAGAATACACCTGTCGATCATATCGCTGACCTGCTCATCTCCTATGTCACCCGACATATCTATACTCTGCATGACCTTGCTTCGTATCAACTGTCTGTCATCCTGTTTCATCTTCTGCTTTCTATTTCACTTTCTATAAATCTCAGCATCTCCGCACTTCCCGGAACCGCCAGCGGCACATTCAACCTGTGCAGCCTCCGAGCAATCTTACCGAGCTCCCTTCTCTCCAGAACCCTCTCGAACATCCCAAGCTTGTCCTGGGACAATTCATCCTTAAGCTCCGGAACCATTATCTCGTCAAATACCCCAAGTATCGCCAGATCCTTGAGAACCGCCTGTCCCATATCAAATACAACCGTTGTATATCTGCCCCATCTGCGGAACTCGTCGATGAGCCACACCATATCCTCCGTGTCCAGCTCTAGTGCATCTATGTACGATCCCAGATATCCAAGCACGCTGTATTCCTCAAGCTCCACAATATTCCGCTCCATATATCCGGTCAGATCCGGCGACCTCTGTTTCACCAGATATATCACATTCGCCAGAACGTCCTCACGGTCGTGAAATGCACTGTACTCCTCCATGCCCACATACAGGCCGCCCCGCACCTCATCATTCATGCACAGGCTGACCGCAAGGTTTGTCTTACCGCACCTCCCTATGGGTGATATAACTGCATACGACCTGAACAGCTTTCTCCTTCGGTCCGTATCGTCTATATTCATATATCTGAGGATCTCTGAAGAAATGTTCCGTGCCCTGGAATATTTGAATATCCTGTTATGGCTGATCTCTTCTGATCCATCGACTCTATCCCTCGTCATAAATATCATCCGGCAGGTCACCGGCACTTTGCTCTCATCCAGAGGAATATTCTCATCCACCAGCAGAACATCCAGAGCCTTCGTCTCAAGATACCCATACAGTTCTCCCTCCGATGAAAATGCAAGCGCAAACAGTGGATTGTCCCTGTCCGAATTTATATGGTTCATAAGACTTATCATGTAAGCCCTGTCACCATCCAGTATCCCAATCTTGTACTGCTGAATTTTGTCACCTCCACTCTGTAATACACACGTAATACATGACTCCACCCATTATGGCAGCAGAGAAATGTACCCTGGACTTCATCAGATTCCTATAAAATTGTTTTGTTGAAATTTCTTTACGATTCGTAACTGACATTAAAACTTCTTTTAAAAGAAAAAATAAAGATATAACTCCTCCGGCCAAAAAGGAGTAAACAATCACCCGGATCACATCGGTTCCTACAAATGTGCCAGCCGTCGCCAGCAGCTTGATATCTCCTGCACCCAGGGCTTTTTTATGAAATAATACAAACAAGATCACCACAGGAATAACACAACCTGCCACACTGCTCAGAAGTCCATCACACGGCCCTCTGACAACTGCCGACATCAGGAATCCCTGTATCATGCCAACCGCGATAAGCCTGTTCGGAATCCTCCAGTCTCTGAAGTCCGATACCACCGCCATACTCACAGTTGCGATCAATGGTATTACATAATATATGATCTCCGTCCTCCCTTCTCTCTGAGTTGTAAGCACACCTTACACCCTCTCTCAGCCTTTGTAAAGGGGGGATTTCATAAAGAAAATTTTATAAATTGCGGCTATATACAGGCTGTATATTGCCCAATTTCAATATACAAAAAGCCCGTCCTGTTACGAACGGGCTTCTGATTTTACAGCATGTATATATAATTTTTTTACTAAAATTGTCCATTTCCCATGTTCTGATTGTTATTTGGGTTCTGGTTATAGTTCTGGTTAGGACTCTGATTAGGATTCATATCAGCCTGCTTCCTTGCCGCCATGGCATTATCAATGTTCTGTATCTCGCTCCTGCTTATGGCTATGCTGTCCTGAAGAACCCTTACATTGTTGAAATACTGGAGCAGCTCCTGAGGTGGATTCTCCTTGTTCTGCTCGTAGAAATACTTGCCGATCTCGACCATGTTCCTGTCGATCATCTGCACCTCATTTGATATCTTGTTGTTGAGCTTTGCCTTCTGCGCTGCGTCCTTCGTCTCATCCACCGCATTATTTGCAAACTTCTTGGTCTTGTTGAACACATCCTGGAAAAAATCTGACATATCATATACCTCCATATAATATTGATCTTTCTTTAACTGCCTTAATATATCCATGTAAAACTAAAAAAACCGGGAATATGGGTGTTGATTCCATAATCCCCGATTTTTTATTTGACTTTGTTTCTCACTATGTCATGTATACTTATGACATTTCACATCAGTCGTCTATGTACTTATTCAGTGTATCAACCACATCATTGAGATTATAAGGCTTTGCGATATAATCATCAAGCTGGTTCTCAAGGATCCTCTCCTTGTCACCGAACATGGCTCTCGCCGTAACCGCAATGATCGGAAGTCTCTTTCTCTTCTCCTTGCGCTCTATCTCCCTGATCTCCTGTGTAGCTGCTATACCGTCCATAACCGGCATCTGTACGTCAAACAGTGCCGCATCGTATATCTTTGTCTTGAACAGCTCAACAGCCTTCTGGCCATTCTCAGCTATATCGTATGAGAATCCTGCCATACCGAGAAGCTTACCGATAACCTGCTGGTTGACCGGCTCATCCTCTGCCACAAGTATCCTTGCCTTGCTGTGTGCATTGATGGAGAATACCGCTGGCTCCTCCTTCTCCTTGAGGAACTCATCTGCCGCATCCGCAGCCTTGATGACCTTGAGAGGTATCTCAACAATGAATGTTGAACCTATATCTTCCTTACTCTGAACTGTGATGTTACCACCCATCAGCTCAACGATCTGCTTGGTGATGACAAGTCCCAGACCTGAACCACCGTACTTTCTTGTATCTGATGCATCTACCTGGCTGAATCTTATGAACAGCTTGCTCATGTTAGCCTCTGAGATACCTATACCGGTATCTGCAACTGCCATTCTGATCTTGATCTTGTTGTCCCCATCATCCATGGATGCGATCTTGACTCTTACGCTTCCCTCTGATGTGAACTTGATCGCATTTGAAAGCAGACAGTTGAGAACCTGCTGGATTCTCTGTCCATCACCGCGGACAAGCTTTGGAATATTGCTTCCAAATGAACAGTCGAGCTGAAGGCCCTTGTTGGTCGCGATTGGAACCTGTGCAGCAACTGTGTCCTCGATGGCAGTTCTGATGTCAAATGTCTCTTCCTTGATCTTGTACTTACCAGCCTCAAGCTTGCTTATATCAAGAATATCATTGATAAGTCTGAGCAGTGTGTCTGCACAGTTCTTAGCTGTGATAAGGTTATCTCTGTAATCAGCCTGAAGATCCTCTGCCATAAGTGTGAGCTGGAGCATACCAAGAATACCGTTGATAGGTGTTCTTATCTCGTGGCTCATGTTTGCAAGGAACTCGGCCTGTGTCTTGTATGCTGCATTCGCATCCACGATGGCCTTGCTGAGCTTCTCCTCAGTCTCCTTCTGCTTGGTCACATCTATGACTACCATGTTGATGTAATCAGCCTCTGACTTATACATAACTGTGTTGAACACCTTCTGAAGTGACTCCATGGTGATCTCAACATCCATCAGATCTCCCTCTTTGGTGCCGGAGTTGTTATAAGCTGTGAACCATGCATTGATATCCTGAAGTACCTCTATCTTGCTCTCCTTCAGTATCTTGTCCTTGTAGTCAGACACATCGAGCTTGAAATACTCCCCAAATATCTCATTGGCGTCTACTATCTCGTAGTTTGTTCCGTTGACAGGATCATTAACGATCCTCGCCTGTGCAAATCCTATAGGAAGGTTCATGAAAAGCTTCTTATACTTATCAGACTTTCCTGCTGATCCCATGTTGCCATCTCCGAATACCAGTAATACCAGAACAGCAACGACCGCTGCCAGGACGCCACATATAATAGCTCCCACACCTATACCGGCGACTCCCAGCACTCCCGCCAGCAAAGCCAGAACAGCCATGGCCAGTGCAAGCGGCTTAATCCCAATTTCCTTAATTTTGTCCATTAATGCACCTCTGTTTCTATAAATATTGCGTTTGCCACATAGACACTCCTATGCATATCCACATGGATACATTATATTATAAATAATTATTAAGGTCAACGCTCATATAGTTTTTTATGCTGAATAATGTACAAATTTTCTCTGTTATTTTGTACATATTGGACTACTTTTATGACTTTTCAGCCATTCTACCTCGTTATTATGCATATTTTATCTCTCAACAGATCTGCATTACTCTATCACTGCTTCATCATCTGTCCGATCCTCATCCTCAGGCTTCCCCTTTTTGCTGCCGCGCTTCTCCTTGATGGTCTTCGCATTCATAAGCAGCGCAAACACAAGCCATCCGGCAAATGTGAATATCAGGCCACTCTTGAGTCCTCTAGGGAAATACTTGAACTCTATCACATGGTCTCCCTTCTCGAGATCCAGTGCGATAAATGCTCCCGCAACAGTCTGTATATCGGTCTTTCTGCCATCAACATAGGCAGTCCAGCCCGAATCATATGGTATGGATGTGAACATCAGGCCAGCCTCATCGACTGATATATGTCCCTTCACATATCCATCCTCAAATTTGTTGATATTTAACTGATTGTCAGCCCATCTCTCATACGCCTGGTCAAATGCAGCACCGTTGAGAGTGGCTATCGTAAGTCTTGCAGATGTATTGTCAGGTACACCCGCAGAGAAATAATACTCGACCTCCACGTTGGTTCCCTTTGTCAGATGTCCCACATGGTATGTCTGGTACTGAAGTCTCTCGTAATTCTGCTCCTCACCGTTCACATATATCCTTATCTTGGTGATTCCATTGCAGTTCGCTATGATGTACAGATCATTCTGTTCCTCTGTTATGTCAAAGCTGAGTCCAAAGCTCACGATACCCGGTGTGATATTGGAAAGTCCAAAGTATTCACTGTACGGATTGTCATGTGTTATCGTGATGTCATTTGAAGAGCCAGTTACCTCCGGATATATCTGGCTGAACGTACCAGCCACCCCGGTCGACTTTTCCACGAAATTATTTATACTGTCAAACATATTCGATGCATCAGAAGTCCAGTCTTTCAGCTCGTTATTCACCATGAAGCCCAGCTTGAGCGCCCGGCTGTTCTGGTATACATCAACGCCATCCACTGTATCCACATAGTCCATATCGTAGGACATATGCTCATCCTGTCTCCTGAACACATATCTTATGCCCAGAACCGAACTTGACACCGGATTTGCTCCGTCAAACAGAAACTCATTGGCACCTGTGTAGAAACCAAGTCCGTGCATGGCATTCACAAGGTCATTTGAAACCGTCGAACCAAACAGGCTGACTCCCTGCATATTGTAATAGGTAGATTCATCCACCACCTTGGTGTTGTTGAGCTCTGTTCTATATGGAAAATGGCCTGTCTTAACAGAATCTATAGCGGCCTGCACACTAGCAGCATCGCCATAGTAATCCGGTATGTTCACCGTTCCATTGCTCTCGTATCCCTTTGCCGCGCCGAACACGATCTCAGTCAGGCACAGCACTGAAAGTATTGCCGCCACTGCAAATTTTCCTTTGCCGCGTACAAGTCCCAGAGCCAGGATTCCCGCCGAGTACACAACAAACAGCACCCATGTGAGGATAATTACCGTCCTGTCCAGATCAATATTCTTGTCTGCATAAACCAGGAAACCGAACGCCACGATGATTCCCAGGGCTATTCCCGGTATCTGCTTCTTGTCTGTATTTGCAAGGGCCTCGTATCCCATGCTCAGCAGAATGAAGATGAACAGGAATGAAAATCTGTTCGGGATTCCGTACTGATCATGGAAGCCGTGCCATATATAGTTGAGCAGCGTATTATTGAAGCTCATCATGAGAAATACGATCAGTATCACATTCTTAAGCTTCTCGTACCATTTGATCTTTGTATTGAAAATATATATTCCTATCAGCAGTATGGCAAATGTACCGCAGTACAGGTTCACACCGCCGTCAAACTGCTGGCTCTTTATCGGCTCAGTCAGGACAAACATCTGCTTTATCATATCCCATATGCTTCCATACCACTCCCATTTAGGGAAATGTCTGGTGGCAGACGCCGTGGTGTTAAGCCCGATATAAGCCGGGATCAGCAGAAACGCAGACATAGCCGCAGCCATGACAGATGTTCCCGCAAATCTCAAAGTGTCCTCTGCGCCCTTGTATATGTTCTTGTGATTGGTGAGTATAAACTGGAGAACCAGAAACATACATATCATGAAACATATATAGTAGTTACACAGAAGTCCGTAGAACAGACTGAGCGTGTACAGTCTGTAGTTGCTGCCGTCCTCCATCATCTGCTCGAAGCCCTGCATGATAAGCGGAAGTATCAGTATACAGTCCATCCACATGAGATTCCATGAATATCCTATGACATAGTTGCTGAGCGCATATGCCACAGCAAATGGAATGATGAGCAGGTTGTTCTTGTTCCTGCACTTGTATCCAAGATAGCTCGCCATGGTCATACCGGACAGAGCTATCTTGATACTTATGAGCAGGCACATCGCTATGTACAGATGCTCCCTGCTGAACAGCACGATTATAAAGTTCAGAGGACAAGCCATATAGTAGGCAATTATGTCAAGCAGATTGCTTCCCATGCCTATGTCCCATGTATAGAACAGGCTTCCCTCGTTCACCAGTTTGTCATGATAATCAGAGAAGAATGGCAGATACTGGTGAAGACTGTCCACCATGGTAAGGCTGTGTCCGCCAAATGGTCCTATCTCCGCCACCACCCACAGCACGAACATAAATATCGCCGGGATGATAAAAGCGATTATCATGATATAGTTGTCAGCAAATATATCCTTTACAGGCTTTTTATCCTTCTTAAATACGAAGCATTTGCTGAATATATAGTTTATTACAAGTACAACTACTTGAATTATTATCTTTGATATAAACTCATTGTATCTGAAGGAGTCGCACAGCAGGTTGGTTCCAACGACCTCCACCACCATGGCAAACAAACGCATTCCCACAAATGATATGAACTCCCTTATGATCCGGCCTATGCTCTTCCTCTGCTCCGACCTGAACACGTAAAATCCATTTGCAAAGTAGGCAAATAATATGGCAAGCATTATCGCTATGATATTCGCCGCACTTCGCGACAGGTCCGTCACAAGTCTCAACACAAAGAATGATACAAGATTCACAGCCGTGGTCATTCCTCCGGCTATAACATATCTGACCATCTCTTTCTCCATAAGCTTTTTTATTTTGTCCACATATTCATTCATATTTCCATACCGATTCCTTACATGATATTCAATAGTTATATCAAATATGATGTACTAATGATAGTTACATATTCTTAAATATCTGCTACTTGAAGTTCGCAAGAAGATATACAAGAGGTGAATTCCAGTAGATCGTTACCTCATTACATGAATAACTCTGTGCGTTGTCGACATAGCATCTCTCCTTTGGAAGCTTTGCAAGAACAGCCTTCGCATATGGATCCTCAAGGTTTCCATCGGCACCGCCCACAAGCATTCCAGGCATTGCCTTGCCCAGCACCTCTGAAGGTCTGTGGTGTGGATTCTCAGGAGTCTGTGAACCATATCCTGTCACATAACAGTAGCTGACTGCATTTCTTCCAAGTATATAGTTGAGCTGGTCTGCCGCATAGTCCACATATGAATCGTCGCCCAGAACCTTTGATGCCATGAGCAGGAGGATTCCGTTATCCGCAACGACCATGTTGCTTCCCCATACATAAGAGCCGCCTGTTGTTGAACCGAAGCCGCTGCCGGCATAGTTATCTACAAGCTTGTCAGCACCCTTCTTAAGTATCTCCTTCTCTGCTGCGCAGTCCTTTACATTTACACAGTAGTCATATATTCCATAATATCCGACATCCGCCCATCCAAGGCCGTACTTAACGCTTCCCTCGATGGCTGTCTTCACATAATCATTGTAGCTCTCATCACCTGTTGCGATATACAGCTCCGCTGCTGCCCACAGGTACTCATCGCTGTCATTGCTGTCAGGATACTCACCTGTAACTATGCTTCCAACGTTCTTAAAGCCTGCATCTCCCTGATGCTGCTCAAGATACTTCCATGCCTTCTGAGCTGCAGCAAGACATGAATCTGCAAATGCTGCATCGTACTTTCTGTATACAACTGAAGCCTTTGCCATAACAGCCGCAAAATCGCCTGTTGCTGTGTTGGATATAGGTGAGAGTATCATCTGTGCAGTCTCCTCAACAGCAGCCACTGTCTCAGGGAACACCTCTCCGGTAACCTTGTGATAAACTCCGCCGCTGGTCTCATCCTGCATCTTGAGCATCCAGTCAAGCTCGTATCTGGCCTCATCCAGAACGTCAGGAACACCGTTGCCGCTCTCAGGTATTCCGATAGCGTCATCCTTTGCCGCATACTCTGAATCCTCATATGTGAGGAGCAGATCCTGTACCGCCTTTGCGCCCGGAACAACATATCTTCCGTAGTCTCCGGCATCATGCCATCCGCCGGTCACATCCTTTGCAACATCTGAGCCGTACACTATGGCAGTTCCCGTGTGACATGCAGCATGTGCAAAATCACCGGCTATGGCTGAATCAAGCTCTGTTCCACATCTCTGGTCATAGAGCATGAGCACTGACGCCTTGTATATATCGTCATACACGCCATCCCCAACAGGGAACTCGTATGATTCTGCTCCGGTGTCGAGAACTATCTTGTATGTCCCCTGATCCTTGACATCAGAGAAATCTATAACCGCACATTTATCGCCCACAGCAGGATCGTAATCCCAGCCAGATACGTCACCCTTGCTGACTACCTTGTCATCAGCGACGCTCTTTACCTCGTAGCTCTTGGCGTCTCTGTCAGTCACTGTGGCAAGCTTCTTCGCATCCTTGCCGTAACCCATCTGGTTGATGTTAACCAGCTTTGGATCAGGAATACCCTCAACGCTCTGTGCGCTTGAGGCATCAACTACAGTGAGCTTGATATTGTCAAAGTATACCTTGTGAGGCACGCTGTCATCACCAACACCCTCGAAATGTCCCAGATTCATACACATTCTAGGTGCCGGATCCGATGCCTCACTCATGGTGAACTGGTTGGATATGTGCTGTGTCTCAGTGCCTATCGTTATGTCATCCATCACATAAGCGTGGTAATCACCGCCATTTATCTGAAGTCTGTACTGAAGTCCTCTCTCAATGGTGCTGTGCACGTCAAATGACAGCTCATACACACAGTCCTGGTTGAGCTCAAATCCGTCATAGTATATCTGGTTCGCATAATCCAGGCTTCCTGTTCCGGTTATATCCAGACACAGTTCTCCGTTCTCTGCTCCGATTACGGCCTGTCCGCCATTTGAATATGTATGGCACTCGTCCGTATCATTGTCATCAAAGTTCAGGTCTATCAGGACATCCCCTGCCTTGACCTCTGTCTTCTCCTGTTCAGCCGCCTCCGAAGCAGCCTCCTCTGTCTTCTCCTCCGAGGTCGCAGCCTCGCTGGTCTCCGCCTGGCTTGTCGCCTCTGTCACATCGTCCTTGCCCTGACCTCCGCAGCCAGCCAGCATGGACATACCCATAGCCGCAGCCATCGCAATGGCCAGTACCTTCTTCATCTTTGCCATGTTAACCCTCCATAAACCTTATAATCTCCTGAAACGCCATATGTCCCCCAAAGATATCCAGTGCACTCCCTATGGTCACGTCTATCCTGTTCCTTCCGAGACTTCTGAGCTGTTCCAGATCGTCAAATGATGCCACACCTCCGGCATATGTCATCGGCAGCTTTCCCCATCTTCCAAGCATGTCCGCAACATGGGTCTCTATGCCTGACGCCTTGCCCTCCACATCCACCGCATGAACGAGATACTCGTCGCAGCATTCCGAGAGCCGGTCAAGCGTTGCCTCCTCCACCTTTACATTTGTAAATTTCTGCCATCTGTCAGTGACAATATAATACTCTCCGTCCCTCTTCCGGCAGGACAGATCCAGCACCAGATGCTCTCTGCCCACAGCCTTCTCAAGTGCCTTCAGGTTGTCGTAGTTGATCTCTCCATCCCTGAACACAAATGATGTGGCTATGACATGTGACGCACCCATATCTATGAACCGCTGTGCATTGTCAGCATTTATTCCCCCGCCTATCTGCAGTCCTCCCGGATATGCAGCCAGAGCGAGCTGTGCCTGTCTCACATCGGCGTCATAGTATTCGCTGGACGCAGGATTGAGAAGTATGATATGACCACCCTTAAGTCCATAGCTTTTGTACAGTTCAGCAAAGAAGTCTCCGTCCTTCTGTGATACAAAGTTTTCATCTGCTCTGTCACCCTCATCACAGAGACTGCCTCCAACTATCTGCTTTACCTGTCCATTGTGTATGTCTATGCATGGTCTGAATCTCATATCGTCTGTCTCCTGTCGCTTTTGTCACCTTTTGGTGTAAATTTTGCTCATATAACTGCTATTTTATCATACAAAATACAAATATGACACAATAAATGGATTAACCAGGCAAAACTTTATTTGATTACATGGGCCAAAGGCTTTACAATAGATACAATTATGTGCTTTATGGAAAGGATGGGGAACAACTTATGAATTACTCACTAAAAGCCGAACTGGACAACTGCTATTCCTATGCCGATTCGCTGGACAACGACGGCTACGGTGCGCGCCAGAAGACAGGACTCAAGACAAGAGAGATGCTTCAGTTTGACCTGCTTCAGTTTCTTGCATATCTGTCCAGCTCCGACCAGGCAGAACTTACCCTGGAGATAAAATTTGTCCGCGAATACCTGAACCAGCACTTTACAACAGACAAATTCCGCACATTCAAATATGAGAGAACAACCGGGGATTTTGCCGTGACACCACCTAGATCCCTTACATATTTTGTACAGGGCGATCTGGCCCGGGCAAAGGTAAATCCCAAATCAGTATACCGTTCCAGAGATTACGTCAGAATGTTCAAGCTCATGGGGCAGGAATTCATCGCCTGCAACAACATGACTGACGACAACGAGATAGCAAGGCTCACAGGCTACTGCCTCATGCTCGACAAATATCTCAAGTCCATGAACCTGTACGCCATAGATCCAAGCCCACTGCTCGACAAGTACAACGCACTCCCAAAGAGTGCTTCCCCAGTCTCACAGACTCCGGCTAAGTCGACAGCTTCCGAAAGGGCTGAACCCGTCAAGGATGTGGACACTCTTCTCGAGGAACTGAATTCCATGACCGGTCTCGAGAGCGTGAAGAAGGACATCACCAACCTCGTAAACCTTCTGAAGATCAAGAAGCTCCGCGAGGAAAACGGCATGAAACAACCGTCCGTATCTCTCCACCTTGTATTCTCCGGCAATCCGGGAACAGGAAAGACCACGGTGGCAAGACTTCTTGCAAATATCTACAAGGGTCTGGGCATACTGTCAAGAGGACAGCTTGTCGAGGTCGACAGAGGCGGACTTGTTGTGGGATATATTGGTCAGACAGCCGTCAAGACAACCGAGGTCATAGAATCAGCCCTCGGCGGGATCTTATTTATAGATGAGGCTTATACTCTCACCGCAGGCAAGGGTGAGAATGATTTCGGCCAGGAGGCAGTGGACACGCTGCTCAAAGCTATGGAGGATCACAGAGATGATCTCATAGTCATAGTTGCCGGCTACCCGGATCTCATGGAACGGTTCCTGAGCTCCAACCCGGGACTTCGTTCCAGATTCAACAAATTCATCACATTTGAGGATTACACCGGGGACGAGCTTATGTCCATCTTCGAGAGCATGTGTTCCAAGCAGGAATACAAGCTGGACGATGATGCCCGCGCATACGCCTCAGAATACTGGCACGACAAAGCCGCACATCACGACGATACATTTGCCAACGCCCGTGAAGTCCGTAACTTTATGGAATCCGCCATATCCAGGCAGGCCACCAGAATAGTTTCCATGGACAACATTGACGTAGCCACACTTGAGACCCTTACAAAGGAAGATCTGATGGCTTAGGCTTGTAATTTTTTTGGATAAAGAAAGAGAGGTATTTTATTTTGAACAGATCATTATCGACAGATAATCCTATCATGAATTTTCTAACCATAGTGTGCGATATAGTAATATTGCATTTTCTGTGGCTGCTGACTTCCTTGCCAATCCTCACGATAGGTGCATCGACCACAGCACTCTACTACACCACCATGAAATGCATCAGAAACGGTCAGGGCGGCGTGGTCAAGCTGTTCTTCAAGAGCTTCAGGGAGAATTTCAAACAGGCTACAGGGATAGGAGTTCTGGCTCTGCTTGCCGGTGTCCTGTGTGCATTTGACATGTGGTTCGCCGTGAGCAGGAACATCAAGAGTATGCTGGTCATATTCACCATCATGTCACTTATCTACCTGTTCACTGTCCTGTATGTATTCCCACTTCAGGCGCAGTTTGAGAACACAGTCAAAGCGACCATCAAGAACGCATTCCTCATGTCCATCAAGAATCTTCCATGGACACTTCTCATGGTTGCGATAACGGCAGCGATCGCAGCGGGATGCTATTTCAGCTCCACCGTGCTCGGTCTTATGCTCATATGTGTCGCAGGACTTCACGCTTATCTGTGCTCACTGGTATTTGTACACATCTTCAACGAGTACATGCCGGAGGAGGAAGAGAAGAGCGACGAGGACTTCCATATAGTTGACGATACAGACGAGGACTAACACCCCTTGCCAACACATACAGATGAATAATATACATGGCGTGCGCCGGCTTTCTTCAGAAGGCCGGCGCACACGTCTATGGTGACACCGGTTGTATATATGTCATCCACAAGCAGGATATTTCTGTACTCTGGGTACACTCTGCCTATGTCCATGGATGTCTTTATGTTGTTTGCCCTCTCCAGGTTGTCCAATTTCTTCTGCGGTGTGGTGTACTTTCTTCTCACCAGCATATCCTCACAGAATGGAAGCCCCAGTTCATCAGCGACAACCTTCGCCAGTACAGCCGCCTGATTGTAGCCGCGCTGTCTCTGCTTTCTCCTGTGCAAAGGTACACAGGTGACCGCATCTATTCCATACCTTCTGACATACGGGCGCACCTTCTCCGCCATCTGAGCTCCGTAAAAATCACAATATTCTTTTTTGTTATGGTATTTTATCGCCAGAACACTGGCTTTGACGGGTTCCACGTAATTAAATACGGGGAAACCTCTTTCGAAATTTCTTGAATGTTTTTCACAGTCCAGACAGAGCTCCCGCTCTTCACTGTCGACCTCCTTGCCGCACACCATACATGACGGAGTCTTCACATAGGGAAGGCTGTTATGCCCTCTGCATATCAGCCCTTCTCCCATCGGAAGCACCTCGTCACATATCGCACACCGGCGGGGATACAGGAGATCCGTGAGCAGTCGTCCGAACCCGAACTTATCTGCGCATCGTTTCATCTTCTCTCCATCTCCCTGAGTCTCAGTGCAAATGAGGTGTATCTCTTCTGTTCATCCTCATTGTCTATCATCGTATTTACCAGTCCTATATTGCCCACTATGACCACGCTTCTTCTGGCTCTCGTCACCGCCGTGTACAGCAGATTTCTGTTCAAAAGCTTAGGTGGGCATCTGAGAAGCGGGATCACAACCACGGGATACTCACTTCCCTGCGACTTATGTATGGTTATCGCAAATGCATGCTCAAGCTCCTCAAGCTGGTTGTATGGATACTCAGTCTGTCTTCCATCGTCAAATTCCACCACGATCCTCTGCTCGTAGTCGTCAACAGCCTTTACAAATCCAATATCGCCGTTGAACACTCCGACTCCTTCCTCCTTGGCAAATCTGCCCGACGGATCCAGTATCTTCCACTCCTGCTTGTAATTGTTCTTGACCTGCATGACCTTATCGCCCTGTCTGAACACCACATCGCCCCGGTCATGCTCGGGTTTTCCGTGTCCCTCCGGATTGAGGACATCCTGAAGCTGCTTGTTGAGGTTCTCAACACCCATATCATACTTACGCATAGGTGTCAGCACCTGTATATCCGATTTATCCACACCAAAATATGATGGAAGCTGCTTTGTCAGAAGCACCTTGAGCTCTGCCACGATCTCATTGTAGCCATTCCTTGGAACAAAGAAGAAATCCCTGCTCTTGTTCTTGATCTCCACATGCTCTCCATCCTTTATCCTGTGGGCATTGCCTATGATATCGCTGTCCTCGCCCTGTCTGTATATCCTGTCCAGCACCGACACGCTGAACACACCGGACGCTATGATATCCTTGAGCACATTTCCCGGGCCAACTGACGGAAGCTGATCCGAATCACCCACAAGCACAAGTCTTGTGCCCGGAGCCACAGCCTTGAGCAGACTGTAGAAAATGCTGCTGTCAACCATGGACATCTCATCTATTATGATAACATCGGCCTCAAGTGGATTGCTCTCATTCCGCATAAATGTATACGCAGAAGTCTCTTCTCCTTCCACTCCGCCCGTAAGCTCGAGCATTCTGTGTATGGTCTGTGCTCCGTATCCTGTGGCCTCTGTTATCCTCTTGGCTGCACGTCCTGTAGGCGCAGCGAGAACTATCTTCATCCTGAAGCTCTCGTATATCTTGATAAGTACATTTATGATTGTTGTCTTTCCGGTTCCGGGGCCTCCGGTTATGACCGCAACGCCGTGATCCACGGCATTTCTTATGGCAAGTCTCTGGGCATCAGCCAGCTTCATATTCTCTGACTTTTCTACCGTCTCAACAACCTTGTCTATCTTGAGCTTTGCCTTTGAGAAATCTATGTTGAGCTCACACAGAAGTCTTGCCGAATTGAGCTCCATATAATAATTAGGTGCTGCATACACGGCATTTGTCACGTTTGACTCTGACTCCGTATCCAGCAAATCCATGTCTATGTCAGCCACCGGATCATCAAGGCTCACATCTGGGAGCTCCCCTGAATCTGGATCGTCCTTCAACTCCTTTATGATTATCTTGCCGGCAACGCTGAGCTCAAGTATCTGATTGCATATGGACATCTCAAGCTCCGGATCATATGGCATGTACTCATTCATCAGCAATGAATATGTCTTGTCTACCAGCATCTTCTGGGGAATATACATATGGCCAAGTCCATTTGCACCGGATAGGGCATACATAATAGCGGCTCTTACCCTGAAATCCGAATCTCTTCCGATACCAAGTCTGTCCGCAATCTCGTCCGCTGTCCTGAATCCAACGCCCGTTATATCCTCTGCTATCTTATAGGGATTTGTCCTCACTATGTCGTACACTTCGTCACCGTATTCATTGTAGATCTTTACAGCGAGGTTCACCGGGATATTGAGACCGGTCAGGAACATGAGCGCATCCTGCATCTCTTTCTTCTCGTTGTATGACACGGCAATGTCTCTGGCCTTCCTCTCTGATATTCCACGTATCTCCGCAAGGCGCTCCGGTTCTTCCTCGATTATCCTGAGTGAGTCCATGCGGAACTTCTTCACTATACGTTTTGCCAGAGCCTCTCCGACACCCTTTATGATGCCCGAACCGAGGTACTTCTCAATACTGAGCACATCATCCGGCATCTTGATCTCACATGAGGTGAATTTGAACTGCAAATCATAAGTTGGATGCTCTACATAATCCCCCTCCGCCGATACATAGATCCCCTCTGCAACGCCGTGAAGATTCCCCACAAAAATATCTTCGCCGTCCTCGCCCTCAACGGCGAAGACGGCGTACCCATTGTCTTCATTCTTATATATAACTTTCTCTACGTAACCTTCTCTTACCAAGTTTTCTCTCCTCTGAAGACTGAGTCCTCAGCTCCTGTCTTAATTGTTCTTCTCGCTGAGAAGCTCGATGTACTTTCCTGTACCAATGGCCACCGCTCTGAGTGGATCCTCCGCTGTCATGGTGGTTATTCCTGTCTTCTCCTCAAGCAGCTCCTCAAGTCCGTGGAGCAGCGCACCACCACCGGTCAGAACTATACCACGATCTGCAATATCAGCAGCAAGCTCAGGAGGAGTTCTCTCCAGAACTGAATGAACAGCTTCACATATCTGGGACGCAGGCTCACGAAGTGCCTCCTCCGTCTCATCCGATGTGACCGTAACAGTCTTCGGAAGACCGGTTACAAGGTTTCTGCCTCGTATATCCAACGTTATATTCTCAGGTCTTCTGTAACATGTACCTATCTTGATCTTGATCTCCTCGGCGGTTCTCTCTCCTATGAGAAGGTTATGCTTCTTTCTCATGAATCTGACAACTGCCTCATCAAAATCATCTCCGGCCACCTTAATGGATGCGCTGACAACAGGACCTCCGAGAGAGATGACTGCTATATCGGCAGTTCCACCACCTATATCAACTATCATGTTACCACATGGTCTGTATATATCTATTCCTGCTCCAATGGCTGCTGCCACAGGCTCCTCAATTATGGACACATCCCTGGCACCGGCCGCATAAGTTGCATCCTCAACTGCCTTCTTCTCAACCTCTGTAACCTGAGAAGGTACACATACGCTGATCCTAGGTCGTCTTCCAAAATAACTCCTTCCGACAGCCTTCTGTATGAAATACTTGAGCATCTTCTCTGTTATCGTATAATCAGAGATTACGCCCTGCCTGAGAGGTCTGATGGCCACTATATTACCCGGAGTTCTTCCAAGCATAAGTCTCGCCTCTTCACCAATAGCCACTATCTTATTAGTATCCCTGTCGTATGCAACTACTGAAGGCTCCTTGAGTACGACTCCTTTGCCTTTCACATACACCAGTATACTGGCTGTACCTAAATCTATACCAATATCTGCGCTTGCCATCACAAGTCTCCCTTCTATTCGTTCACGTCCCTTAATATTACAAGAGATGCATTGCTGCCGTCAAGCCATTTCATGCTAACTTCAGTCAAATCCATGATCTTGTCGAGACTTCTTATATAGCTTCTCCAGTTGACCTCCTTGCTGTCCGTAGCCAGATGCTGATCCGGACCTCCCATGAGCTTGTACTTATCTCTGAGATTCTCTATAAGGAGCTTACTGTCCTTGTCTGTAAAATCATATCCAAGCATATCGTTCAGAGTCCTGTTAGAGAACAGCACTCTTCCAGTATCAACTTCTCTAATAAATATACCCTCATCAATATAGTTATATGTATCGAGGAGAACACTGTTTATGCGTTTAACGCTGTCATCGCTCTCTATCTTCTCAAGGGCACTTCTGAGTACATCACCTGTCTGCTTTACAAATTCAATCTCCTCTGTGGTCCACAATTTGTTGATAGAGGTATTCGCCAGCACAAATACCGCTCCATAATTGCCATTGACATACACAGGAACTGCGGTAAAGCTCTTAACAGGCCCCCCTGACATGATCTTCTTAGCTGCTTCATCCATATGCTTTGCATCTATCACAAGGTATCCCTTGTCCACCAGCTTGCCCGAGCCCTGACCATTCTGCCATGATCTGAACTTCATGTTGGCGCGCTGCCACTCTGTCACATACTCCTCCGCAGACATGCTCTGATTCTTGGACCAGATATACTGGCAATCCAGATCTCCCTGCTTGTCCTTCACATACAGGGCTGCCACGTCAGCATTTAAGACCTCGCCCACCTGTGCTATCACGTCATTGATAACCTGCTGGGAGCTCTTATCTGAAGTGTTCAGGGCATCAAGCAGAATCTTCTGCCACTGCAGCTTGTTCTCCATTATGACCTCCTCTGACTTGGCACGGATCGCCTCCTTTGCCAGGATCTGAGAGCTGAATGCGTATTCGGAGAAAATGCGTCCAAGCTGCCACTGCACCTTGTATACGCTCTCCATTTTCTTTGCATCCTCGTCATCATATGAGCAGCATATCCATGTTGCCACATGCTTGCCATCTATCATGATTGGTGCACCACAGATCATACTTCCCGTGATGTCATCGTCCATTTCCATCATAACCGGAACATTGTTCCTGAGAACTACCTCATTTAACTTCATATATATCTGCTTATACTGAGGCTTCTCAAACATATCATAGAAATAACCCATATGCTTCTGAGGGCCGGCCGGCTCAACCATCTTCTTGCCCACAGGGTCTATGATAGTTGTATAAAGCCCTGTGAGTGCAGAGAACGCCTTCGTTATCAGAGTCCACTTCTCGGTATCTATCTGATTCCTTTCCTCATCCGACTGAGTATTTGTCTTCATAATGTATGAGAGCTTGTCATCGAACTCCTTCTTAGCGCGCTCAACACTGTTCTCAAGAGCCTTCTTGTCCGTAATATCAGATATAAAATACTCAACCGTGTATGTGTTATCAGCCGCCTGTGTCACAGAGCTCTGGGACTTCACCCAGATAACCTCGCCTCTGTCATTGACTATCCTGAACTCTTCCTCGTAGTCCTTGTCCTCGCGCTTCGTGGCGTTTCTGACATTCGCCATAACCCTGCTTCTGTCCTTCGGATGGATATAATCCTCTATGAGTCTGTCACCAAGCTTGATGGCATCCACATTTATTCCCATCTGCTTGGCGTTCGGGGTTATATACTTGAAGATCGGTCTGCCATTCTCGTACTGCTGTACCATGACAAAGCTCTTGATCTTAGACATGGCAGATAATATATACGCCGCCTGATCCTCATTGTATCCGGTCTCCTTGTCCTTTATGAACAGGAGCTCTATTCCATCCATGTCGCCATCCGTGGTTCTCACGATGTGACACTTAAGTCTCATCTTATTTATATCTCTGTGAGCAGATACGATCCTAGTCTCCATCTCAAAATCATCCACTCCGGTATTCTGAACCTTGTAGAGCTGTCCGATCAGAAGATCATAATCACTCTTAGGGAGCAGGTCGCTGAGTCCCACCAGCCCACTGTAGAAATTGCCATCTGTATATCCATACTCAGATATGTTCTTAGATACGTATCTCGTTCTCCATACACCCTCCGGCTTATACAGATACAGAGCTATAACGCCTATATGGTTTATGATCCTCTCAAGACTCACGCTTCCTATCGTAACGTCTGATCGAAGCTCAAACAATACCATATACGCCTTCTTGTCACCATATTCAAACTGGTTGACAAATCCACTGACTACATATCTGTCCTTGTCGTTAACTATAAGTCCAAGTCTGTGCCATATGATAGCCTTCTTGTCGTCAAGTGTCGGCCAGAACTCATCGCTGACCATAAACTTATCCGGCTCCATGGCAATGGATTCAACATCCGAACCCACGATCTTAACTGCGGCATTGTTTATGCTGAGGACTTCACCATCCTCGCAGAACACAACCGCAGGATATTCAACTATTCCCAGAAAATCTGAATAACCACTAAGTCTGTTTATCTCCATAAATATCTCTCCATATATCCACTGCACAAGTGCAGTTTTATCCCATTATTATACACCCCGTATATTATTTACCCCTTAATGCACATAAAACTTTCCTATGTCCCATCACATAGAAAAGTTTCATGTTACCATATATCATATATTACTACTGTGCATCCTCAGCATCACTAACCATAGCAGTTGCCTCGCTCTTCAGTCCGGTAAATGCCTTGTCGGCAACATCCTTTGTTGAAGCACATGCAGAAATAACATTGTCCAGTGATGACAGAAGATCTGACATATATCTGCTTACGCTCTCGCACTCCTTCTTCACATTGTTGCGAAGTCTGGTTGCATCATCTGTGGCTGCATTTCTTGTATTGGCAGCATCCTTCTGAGCTTCCTCTCTCATAACCTTGCACTCGTAATCTGTCTTTGCCGACAGAGCCTCTGCATCTGCGTGAGATTTATTTCTTGTCTTCTCTGCCTCTGAGTATGCCTCATCCTTCATGCTGTTGCACTTTGCCTCGGTCTGATCATACATCTGCTGGCACTGTATCTCTGTATCTGTCTGGAGCTTTGTGCATCTCTCCTTGACATCTGTCTCGTATGCCTCGAGCTCTGCAGTTATAGTATTCTTCTTGTCTGTGCACTCCTTCTCAGTCTGTGCGATCAGTGCGTCTGCGCTCTCACGAGCCTCAAGAAGTGTTCTTGATATTGACTCGTATCTTCCTGCATTCTCAAGCTCTCTCTGCTTGTATGCATTGATCTGCTCCTTGAGTGACTCTATCTCGCTCTCCTGCTCTGAATTGGTCTTCTTGAGAGTCTCTATGGTCTTGGAAGACTCTGTCATATTGACCTCTCTCATGGTCTTGAGACTCAGAACAGCCTCGCTGAGCTTGTTGACGTTCGCCTTAAGCTCCTCTACTTCTTTATTGTGCTTTTCCTTAAGTTCATCAATATAGTAATCAACGGATGCCTTATCATATCCACCAAACTTCACTGTCTTCAGTGATTCTACTCTATCGTCAGTTACAACATCTTCTACCTGTTTTGCCATGACCTTACCTCCGAAAAACTAATCCTATTGTAGATACTCCGTAATTATAGCACACATAATTCTGTAAGCAAAGTATTTTTACCTTTTATGATTACAAACCACTTTTTTTATGCTATATTGTAACTGCTCATTGAATTTAAATTTTACGGAGGATCATATAGATGAAACACCATTCAAAACTTGTCATATTAGGTCTCGCGGCAACCCTCGTGATGACATCACTCACAGGCTGTCTTCACCGCAAGAAGACCACCTATCAGACATACATGCAGAACGTTCTCGACGTCAACTACAAAGGAAGCTTTGACGGATACGTGAAGGACAACGACGGCTCCGAGGAGGACGCCTCAGCCATATACAGCGACAGCATAGATTATCTGGCCGGCCAGCTCATCAATCATTACTCACTGAACAACGCAGAGACAGACGAGGTGGATGCTATATTTGACGAGACCGCAAAGGTCATCTACTCCAAGGCCAAATACGAGGTGTCAAGAGCCTATAAGAGCGGAAGCGACTACTATGTGGACGTGACCGTGTATCCTATGGACATTCTCAATCAGGCATTTGACGATGTGTTCGCATATATCGACGACTATAACAAGAAGATCAGCGCCGGCGATTTCAACAACACCACAAAGGAAGATTACGAGAAAGAATTTGCCCAGGGCGTGTCGGATATCCTCAAGTCAAAGTCCGAGGATATGAACTATCTCAGCCCGGTCGTTATATCCGTACAGATCGTCGATGACGGCAACTACTACAGCGTGGAGCCATCCGACCTTGCAAAGGTGGACGCCTCAATGCTCGCCATCGAGGGATCGCCTCAGAATTCAGACTCTGAGTCCGGCGATGACAGCACAAACAGCAGTGATTCCGGTGAAGCTGACGTGACATCCGGCGGCGAAGCTTCAAACTAATATCATTCCAGCGATCATACAACAACAAAAATGCACATTCCAAAACCTGGAATGTGCATTTCTTTGTATTGATGTCTATGCATTTGTATATGTCTTATCTTACTTCTCCTTGAAGGTGAACTCCTCGTTCGCAAGCTTGAATCTGATACCATCTATGAGCATCATATCCGTTCCGCTGCTTATGATCTTGCCACCAAGGTAAGTGTGGTTGGTCGACTTGTTATCTCTCAGATAGTACACGCCGTTGACATTGATAATGTAAGCATGGCGGCGGCTGACTGAATTGTTGTCAGTTACCTGATAGTCAACTCCCTGTGTAGACTTACCAATACAGAATATCGGCTTGTCGATCCTTATCCTCTCACCTGTTCTGGTCCTTATGATGACAGGGCCGCTCTTGCCACGGTTGTTGGCTGTGAGAACTGTTGTCGAATCGTCATCGTTGGCATCAAATCCAATATCATTTGATGAAAAATCCTTAACTTCCTTTGCAAGCTTGAATGAAGAGGTTGTAACTTGAGGAGTCTCAGGAACCTCTACCTTAGCCATATTGACCGGGCTGACTCCCGCTGACTTCATAAGCTCCTGCTCATCCTCAGGATGTGCTATATTATCATTCTTCAGGTCTGTTATAAACTTATAAAATTCTGACAGATAAAATGTAGGATTGTGATCAAAGTATTTGATAAGCTCATATCCGGCATCAGATGCCTTCTTATTCGCAAACCTCATATTGCCCATAAGATCCCTTATAAACTTCTCCATATTACATCTGTCCATAGGCTTATCTATAGGCAGGAATATAAGCTGAACAGCCATATTCTGGAAGTCTATATACATATATCCCTTATTCAGTATAACCTTTCCAATGGACAGATCATTCGCCTTGAGATACATGAGCTGATCTGCAATACTGAATATCAGATCAACCAGCTCATCCTTGTGTATCTTCTTTTCAAGGAACTGATTCATGGTAGTCATGGCTGGAATAGAATATGTCAGAGCTCTCTGACCATCTATATATTCCTCATGGCAGAACGCATTATTGCCCACAAACTGAGCATTGTACAGCTCTACCTCATTGTGAAGAACCTCAACGTCGTCTTCAATCTTAAAGTACAATTTGTACTCATCACACAAATACATCTTATCACTCATATAAAACCCTCCGATATTTATCGCACGATATCCATGTAAGTCCCGGAGTCAATTATTCTACTGTAACTGACTTTGCCAGATTACGTGGCTTATCTACGTCCAACCCCTTTGCATCGGACGTATAATACGCTATAAGCTGCAGGATGACAGCAGCCGAAAATACCGTGAACAATCCATCCTGCTTTGGTATGGATATGTGTTTGTCACAGACATCTTTGTCGTTGTACTCCTCATCCATGCTGACAAGAATGACGTATGCGCCTCTTGCCTTAACCTCGCGTATATTGGAAATCATCTTTCCGTATACAGATTCCTGTGTAGCCAAAGCTATGACCGGAACGTTCTCAGTTATGAGTGCTATCGTTCCATGTTTTAACTCCCCTGCCGCATAAGCCTCAGCGTGAACATAAGAAATCTCTTTCAGCTTCAGTGCACCTTCCAGTGACAATGTATAATCCAGTCCTCTTCCTATGAAGAATGCATCCGGAGCCATCTTTATATAGTTTGCAACTGTCTTTACTTCATCCGCCTGCTTGAGAGTCTCCTCTATCACCGGGATAACTCCCAGAAGCTGTCTGATGAATTCCTTCGCCCTGTCCTCAGAGTATATGCCCTTGACATAGCCAAGTCTGCATCCAATGAGATACATTGCAGCCATCTGTACCGAATATGCCTTGGTACTTGCAACTGCGATCTCAGGACCGGCATGTGTATAAAGGACGTAATCGCTCTCTCTTGCGATGGTCGATCCCTTTACATTGACTATGGACAGAACCTTTGATCCACATCTCTTGGCAAGTCTGAGTGCCTCGAGTGTGTCAATAGTCTCTCCTGACTGTGATGTAACTATTACGAGAGTCTTTTCATTTATGAGTGGTTCCTTGTATCTGAATTCTGATGCTATCTCAACATTAACAGGAATCTTTAACTCCTTCTCAATCATGGCCTTGCCGACTATTCCGGCGTGCATAGCTGTTCCGCATGCAACCACTGTGATATTCTCAAGATTCTTAAACACTTCATCATCGATGCCATCCTCAGTGAAATCAGGAAGCTCATTCACTATACGAGGAGTTATAGTGTTTCTCAGTGCCTCTGGCTGCTCATAGATCTCCTTCAGCATAAAGTGAGGATATCCACCCTTCTGAGCTGCCGTTATATCCCATGTTATCTTGAGCATCTCTGGCTCTACCATGTTCCCCTTCATGTCTTCTACTTTGATGCCTGTGCTTGAGAGTGTCAGTATATGATACTCAGGCACAACAAAGTATTCCTTTGAAAATGATATTATCGCTGTGAGGTCTGAAGCAATGATAGATCCCTCATCTGTGTATGAAGCGATCATCGGACTTACGTTTCTCACTGCGTATATCTTGCCCGGTCTGTCCGCAAACATAATGCAGAGTGCAAATGAACCGGCTATAGCCTTAACAGCCTTTCTGATGGTCTCGATGGGATTGCCATCGTACAGTGTGTCCAGAAGTGCTGCTACTACCTCTGTGTCTGTCTCGGATACCAGCTTGTCAGCCAGTCCGTATTCTCTCACAATGTCATTATAGTTCTCTATAATTCCATTATGTATAAGTGCCACATCTCCGCACTTATGTGGATGTGCGTTCACATCCGTTACTCCGCCGTGAGTAGCCCATCTCGTATGGCCTATTCCACAGGTTGATCTGTACACAGGACTGTCGTCACTGCACATCTCCCTGAGGTCTTCCACTCTACCGGCTTTCTTCTTGATCGTCAGTGTATCATCATCATTAAGCAGTGCTATACCCGCACTGTCATATCCCCTGTACTCGAGCTTTGCCAGACCGTCAATAAGAATGTCCTTGGCTGGTTTCTTTCCTACATATCCTATGATTCCACACATATTAAATTAATCTCCTTTCGGCTTATAACCACGCTGTATACTGATAATATTATAATATGGCGCACTAAAAAAAGGTGAAGCCACCATACATAACAGCTATGGGTGTCTGGTCATGATTCTTTGTTTTGGAGTTACCCCCATATTTGGATATCATGTGCGCATCCAGACTCTGCGTGAAGGCATCCGCCGAATATTCGATAACCTTCAACCTCGTTATCCCTGAAAGCCAAAGCCCAGGGGTCATGGCGCTAAGATTTCTAAATCTTTCCAAAGGCACACTCCTCCTATCCGTGCACCTAACAAAATTCTATCATGAAACATCTAATAAATCAATGCAGAAAGGCTTCTGCGTATAATCTTTGTAACATAAATTTTACTTTAGCTTTATAAATAAAAACAGGGAATCACCACGGTTCCGGCCATATGCCCGGCCCGTGATGCTTCCCTCATTATATCCACTATTTTATCTCTTAGCTTATAAAGCATCCACCTGGGAAGTCCTTCTCGGTGGTCAGGAGTGACAGATTACCCTCAGGGTCCTCTGCGCACAGAAGCATACCCTCTGATATAACTCCTGCAAGCTTACATGGCTTAAGATTTACTATAGCCACAACCTTCTTACCTACCATATCCTCTGCTGAGTATGTACCCTTGATTCCTGATACTATCTGCTTTACATTGTTCTTGCCAAAGCTTACCTGTGAGCAGAGAAGCTTTCTGGAGTTTGGAACCTCCTCACAGGAAACGATCTCGCCGATCATGAGCTGCATCTTCTGGAACTCCTCAATGCTTATCTCCTGCTTGTCAACCACATCAGGATTGGCCTTGAGTGCCTGAACCTTTGCCTCTGCGATCTTGATCTTCTTGGTCTCAGCAGAATTCTCCTTCTCTTCCTTCTGCTTCTTGGCCTGCTCGTACATGGACTCCTTCTCCACTGGAGCGAACTCGGCAACCTTAGCCATAACTTCCTTCACGTCAAGACGTGCGAATAGGATCTCCGGCTGCTCTGTTACCTTTGTTCCTGACTTGTACAGACCAAACTTTCCAAGCTCTGTGACCTTTCTCTTCTCGGTATTGAGCTGTGCCATGATCTTCTCAGTTGTCTCAGGCATATATGGCTCAAGGAGTGTTGCACCTATAACGATGCTCTCGACAAGGTTGTACAGAACTGTGTTCAGTCTGTCCTTCTTGTCCTCCTCCTTGGCGAGTGCCCAAGGCATTGTCTCATCTATGTACTTGTTGCATCTCTTGAACAGTGCAAATATCTCTGTGATCGCATCTGCAACCTTGAGCTTATCCATGCACTCTGCAACCTTGTATCTGCAGTCCATAACGACCTTCTTCAGATCCTCATCGACAGGCTCTGTGACGTTGGTATTTGTCACAATGCCACCGAAATACTTGTTTGACATCGATATGGTTCTATTGACCAGATTTCCAAGTGTATTTGCAAGCTCTGAGTTGAGTCTCTCAACCATGAGCTCCCATGAGATAACACCGTCATTCTCAAATGGCATCTCATGAAGCACGAAGAACCTGACTGCATCAACACCGAATATATCGACCATATCGTCAGCATACATTACGTTGCCCTTCGACTTACTCATCTTGCCATCACTCTGAATGAGCCAAGGATGACCGAATACCTGCTTTGGAAGCGGAAGTCCAAGTGCCATCAGTATAATTGGCCAGTAAATGGTATGGAATCTAAGGATATCCTTGCCGATCAGGTGAAGATCCGCAGGCCAGTACTTGTAGAACTTCTCATCGCTCTGTCCATCTACATCGTAGCCGAGACCTGTGATATAGTTCGTCAAGGCATCAACCCACACATATACAACGTGCTTTGGATCAAAGTCCACTGGGATTCCCCACTTGAATGATGTTCTTGATACACACAGGTCCTGGAGTCCCGGCTTAAGGAAGTTGTTAACCATCTCGTTACGTCTCGACTCAGGCTGTATAAACTCAGGATGCTGCTCTATATGCTTCATGAGCTTGTCCTGATACTTGCTCATCTTGAAGAAGTATGCCTCCTCCTTTGCCTCCTGAACAGGTCTTCCACAGTCCGGGCACTTGCCATCTATGAGCTGTCCGTCTGTGAAGAACGACTCACATGGTGTACAGTACTTTCCTACATAATGTCCCTTATATATATCACCCTGATCGTACAGTTTCTTAAACATCTTCTGTACCTGTTTCTCATGATAATCGTCTGTTGTACGGATAAACTTGTCATATGAAGTGTTCATGAGATCCCATATTCTCTTGATCTCACCTGCTGTCTCATCAACGAATTCCTTTGGGGTCTGCATGTTTTCAAAAGCCTTGTTCTCGATCTTCTGTCCATGCTCATCTGTTCCTGTCATGAATCTTACATCATAACCTGCAAATCTCTTGTACCTTGCAATGCTGTCAGCCAACACGATCTCGTAGGTGTTGCCTATATGAGGTTTACCTGATGCATATGCAATGGCGGTTGTAATATAATACGGTTTTTTTGCCATTTCAAAAACCCTCCCTAAAAAATACTACAAGCACAAATGAAATGCTTGTGCAACTTTACCGAAAAACTCCTCGGTAATTGTAAATTATATGCCTTTTTATTATTTATTGTCAAGAAGATGGGATATTAAATAAGTCTTGTTCTGATGGGCATTCTATAACACTGCCAATAAACTTGTCACCGTCCCTCTCTCAAAAGCGTATCACATTCCTGAGAACGGCAAACATCACCGCCCCGGCAATACATATAAATATAAGTATATTGTCAAATCGCGATAATTTTCTGTTTCCATATCTTACGAATACATAATCGTTTTTTACAATTATGTATGCCAACGCCGGAAGAGCTACAAACACAAATTGATTATAAGCAAATGCCTTTGCAAGATCCAGCCTTACGGCCGCAAGGATAGCCCTTGTTATCCCGCATCCCGGGCATAAAAATCCGGTTATCTTTCTGAATATACACGGTATGGCAAGTCCTGTCACTCTTATGAATATATAATAGAGGATGCCTATCCCCACGAGGATGGCATCCCTTTTAATTATCGCATTTCTTCTTGATTTCTGTATCTGATCCATGCTCTGTATTTCTTTGTCTCCGCCGACTACTGCTGGCTGTTATCACTGCCTGAAGCATCTGCTGATGTGTTGATATTCTGATCTGACTGCTGGCCAAATGTATTCTGATCTAAACCGGCCTGCTGACCATATCCCTGCTGATTGTATGCATTCTGATCATATCCCTGCTGGCTGTATGGCTGCTGTCCGTATGCCTGCTGGTTATATGCATTCTGGTCATATCCCTGCTGACCATATGGCTGCTGTCCGTATGCCTGCTGGTTATATGCGTTCTGATCATATCCCTGCTGGCTGTATGGCTGCTGTCCATATCCCTGCTGGTTGTATGTATTCTGACCATATCCCTGCTGGTTATATGCATTCTGACCATATCCCTGCTGGTTATATGCATTCTGATCATATCCCTGCTGTCCATATGGCTGCTGACTGTAGGTCTGCTGACCATATCCTGTATTCATCTGAGGTATAGCATCTGCATATTTGTTTGCAGTGTCCTGCATAAGCGCATATGCAATAATTCCAAGTCCAAATACCTGCAGAAGAACGTATAAGATACCTGAGTTGCTTGATGGTACACCGTTCTTATTCTTTATGATGTCAACTTTCTCACCCATCTTATATGCCCAGAACCATCCATAGATGTTACATGTAACGATAGTGAGCAAAAGCGACATTCCACCACTTGTTGCATCTGTCTCTCCTGACTCCTGATTGATATCGTCTGTCAGCACAACAAACCAATACAATCCATATATTCCGCATGTCACAATTGAAAGCAGAATACATATTCCAATATTCCTCTGTTTGATCATAATTGATAATCCTCCTTAAATTTGATCCTTAATTACATATGTATGACTTGTGTATGACTGAAATTATACTGCTCCTATATAACCACTACATAACTGCAATAAAAATAATAGAATAGCCCCGCAGACACAAGTCAGTCTACGGGACTATTTTCTCATACATTTTATCTGTATGCAACTGCATCTATACACTTTTCAATGTATAGTTGTATGCAATTTGATTCCTTACGCATTCTTATTAATAGTATCCTGCATGATAGCATATGCAACGATTCCCAGACCAAAGATCTGAAGGATCAGGAAAAGAATGCTTGAGTTGCCTGATGGCTGACCATTTCTTGACTTGATGATGTCAATCTTCTCACCCATCTTGTATGCCCAGAACCAACCATAGATTCCACAAGTTACTATTGTGAGTAAAAGTGCCATTCCTCCGTTGGTTGCATCTGTCTGTCCTGACTCCTGGTTTGCGTCATTTGTAAGGCAAACGAACCAATACAGCGCATATATTCCAAATGTAATGATTGAAAATACTATGCACAAAGCAATGTTTCTCTGCTTGATCATAAAATGTCCTCCCTTTGATTTAATTATAAATTTTTTATAAAAATTTTATAAAATTATAAAACCATATATGCACATATTTGTCAATAAAAATCAAAAAATTTAGTTGTTTTTTACTTTATTATCTATATTTTTTTTATGATCAGGCATAAATCTTCAAATATTTACATTCATAATTTATGTGATATCGTAAACTGTTTTACTTTTGAAACCATGTGCTATATAATAAAATTTCAGGCAGGCATATCTCAACACCCGTATCCTAAATATATTGCCAGGATCCACAGATTATGTTTGTCCGTATTGCAAGTAATTTATAATTATAGAGAAAAGAGGACATTTGTTATGAAAAACATGCTCAACTTCAAGAATTTCACAGCTGATGAGCTGATGGATATTCTCAATCTGGCACTTGATATGAAGAAGAACCCTGAGAAGTACGCTCACGCTCTTGAGGGCAAGAAGCTCTACACTCTTTTTGAGAAAACTTCCACAAGAACATTTCTTTCATTTACAACAGGTATAACTGAGCTCGGCGGTACATATTACAACCAGCTCTGGAAGGATTCCAACTTTACACTCGGTGAGCCTGTATCAGAGATTAAGTATGTATGCAGAAATGTAGATATCATCATGGCACGTCTTGTAAAGAATGAGACAGTTGAGCTGTTCGGAGACAACGTTACTGTTCCATTTATCAACGGATGTGACAGTTCTTATCATCCATGCCAGATCCTGGCAGATGCCCTCACTATTATAGAAAAGTTTGGCAGTCTCGATGTAAAACTTATGTACATCGGTGCCAAGAATAATGTATTCAACTCTCTTGTTGAGTTCTTCGCAAAGATGAAGAAAGGAACCATCTATGGACTCACACCACTTGTAAACAACACTGTATGTGGTGATGACTTCTTTGAAGCAGCAAAGGCTACAGGCCACTATGTTGAGCTCGATCCTACCATGAGCATGGAGGAGGCAAAGAAGTACGCAAAGGATATGGATATCCTCTACACAGATACATGGGTAGACATGGAGTTCTTCAACAACCCTGCATACAAGCAGCAGAAGGAGGAGACTCTTGCAAAGATGATGCCTTACCAGCTCAACGAGGAGTTCACCGAGGGAAGCAAGGCCATCGTATTCCACGATATGCCTATGCACCAGGGATTTGAGATCTCACAGGGCGTTATCGACAAGAACCTGAACCACATTCTTGACGAGGCCGAGAACAGACGCCATGCTGAGAAGGCTGTTATGTACACCCTCTTAAATTCATAATACATTTGACAAACTACTGTTATTCAAGGAGGAATGTTTCCAATGAGACATTTAATAGATCCGATGGATCTGTCGGTTGAGGAGATCGATCATCTTCTCACTCTGGCACAGGACATCATCGATAACAAAGAAAAATACAACGAAGTGTGCAAGGGCAAGAAGCTGGCCACCCTGTTCTTCGAGCCAAGTACACGTACGAGGCTGAGCTTCGAAGCCGCCATGATGGAACTGGGCGGCAATGTTCTAGGTTTCTCATCAGCAAGCTCATCATCATCCACCAAGGGTGAGAGCGTCGGAGACACCGTTAAGATAGTGAGCTGCTATGCAGATATCATAGCCATGCGTCATTTCAAGGAGGGCGCTCCTATGCTGGCTTCCATGAAGTCAGATGTTCCTATTATAAATGCAGGCGATGGCGGTCATAACCATCCTACACAGACTTTGACAGACCTTCTCACCATCAAGCGTGAGAAAGGCAGACTGGACAACATGACCATAGGACTCTGCGGAGACCTCATGTTTGGACGTACAGTCCACTCCCTCATCAAGGCAATGTCCAGATACGAGGGAATAAAGTTTGTCCTCATAGCTCCTGACGAATTAAAATTACCTGAATATATAAGAACAGAAGTCATCGAGAAGAATAATATACCATATGAGGAGATCTCTTCTCTTGAGGACGCCATCGGCTCTCTGGATGTTCTGTACATGACCAGAGTACAGAAAGAGCGTTTCTTCAACGAGGCGGACTACATAAGACTGAAGGATACATATATTCTCGATAAATCCAAGCTGGCTCTTGCCAAACCTGACCTGTCTATCCTCCATCCGCTTCCTCGTGTAAACGAGATATCAGTGGAGGTCGACGATGATCCAAGAGCATGCTATTTCCGTCAGGCGCTCAACGGTAAGTATGTCCGTATGGCACTGATCATGGATCTGCTTGGTCTGGATAAGGATTTTAATGCATAGGAGGAACAACCATGAATATTGACAGTATTCAGAACGGAATTGTACTTGACCATATAGCGGCAGGAAAAGCTCTGCAGATCTACAACGACCTGCATCTGGATAAACTGGATTGCTCTGTTGCCATCATTAAAAATGTCAAAAGTGAGAAGATGGGCAGAAAGGATATCCTCAAGATTGATCAGGCTATAGACATCAATCTCGATGTACTCGGTTATATCGATCCTGACATATCCGTCAACATCATCAAGGACGGTAAGCTCGTTGAAAAACGTAAGATTGAACTGCCTGAGAGACTGGTTGGAATAAAGAAATGTACCAATCCAAGGTGCATTACAACCACAGAGCAGGGAATAACCCATATTTTCAAACTCACAGACAGAGAAAAGCGAATTTACAGATGTATATACTGTGAAGCAGACAAGTAACTGTTTACTTTTCAGTTTTATGTGCTATAATCTATAAAGTTGCGATAATCCGAGAATTATCTAAGAGGTGAAATATGGAACAGTATGTTATCAAGGGAGGTCGTCCTCTGGAGGGCGAAGTTACCATTGCGGGTGCCAAGAATGCCGCACTTGGAATACTTGCCGCTGCAGTCATGACCAACCAGGAAGTCACAATAGAAAACGTACCGAACGTCAGAGATACAAGAGTCCTTCTTCAGGCAATCCAGGGTATCGGCGCAAGGGTCCGTTACATAGACGAGCACACGGTTGCTATATGTGGTGGAACCATCAATCCGAATACCAATCTCTGTGTCGACGACGAATATATCAGAAAGATCAGAGCATCCTACTATCTGCTCGGCGCACTGCTTGGCAAATATAACCATTCACAGGTCGCTCTTCCAGGCGGATGCGACATCGGAGCCCGTCCGATAGATCTGCACATAAAAGGTTTTGAAGCACTTGGAGCCCACGTTGATATAGCAAACGGCATGATATCCGTTGAGGCTGATGAGCTGATCGGAAGCCACATTTACATGGATGTGATCTCAGTAGGTGCCACCATCAATGTCATGATGGCTGCCGTAATGGCAGACGGCAAGACTACCATAGAGAACGCAGCCAAGGAGCCACATATCGTTGATGTTGCCAATTTCCTCAACAGTATGGGTGCTAACATCAAGGGTGCCGGAACTGATGTCATCCGTATCCGTGGCGTAAAGTCACTTCACGGAACTACATATTCCATCATTCCGGATCAGATAGAGGCAGGAACCTTCATGGTTGCAGCAGCAGCCACCAGAGGCAACGTCCTCATCAAGAACGTAATTCCTAAGCATCTTGAGGCTATAACCTCAAAGCTTACAGATATAGGTGCCACTGTCATCGAGTACGATGATTCAGTGAGAGTAATGTGCAACAAGAGACTCAAGGCTACCAACATCAAGACTCTGCCATATCCGGGATTCCCGACAGATATGCAGCCACAGATGGCGGTTACACTTGCACTGTCCAACGGAACAAGTATTGTCACCGAGAGCATATTTGAGAACAGATTCAAGTATGTCGCAGAGCTTTCAAGAATGGGCGCACATATCAGAGTCGAGGGCAACACTGCTATTCTCGATGGTGTGGAGACATTCACCGGTGCAAATGTTGCAGCACCTGACCTGAGAGCAGGCGCAGCACTTGTAATTGCGGCACTTGTGGCCAACGACTTCTCTACTGTATGTGATATCAAGTATATCCAGAGAGGATACGAGAAGTTCGACGAAAAGCTTCGCGGACTTGGTGCTCTCATCGAGAAGGTAGAGACGGACAAAGAGATCCAGAAATTCAAGCTCAGAGTAGGTTAATATATACGACATAAGGCGAAAAGCTTTTGCCGGTCAGCACTTGTCTGACCGGCAAAAGCTTTTTTGTTGCAATTTTATTACTTTTTTATAACTTTTTTCACAAAAATGGTGCTCATTTGCAATAATTATGGTAAACTTAGACTGACGTAATTTTGTCATAAATACTATTTTATATATAGATTTGTTTTATGAAAAATGGAGGTTACTATGGATATCAATACTAAACGAACCCGGACTACTATTTCTATCGTAATGCTTATTTGGGCGGTCGTCTGCATCGCGGTGACCGGACTATATGTGGGAAACAATCACGCAGAAGCCGCGACCACGGGAACTCTCACGTCTGACTACGTGTATTTCCGCAAATCACCAAACGGCACGCCTATAAAATATAACGGCTCGGCCATACTGCTCAGGAAGGGTCAGAAGATGACCGTACTGAGCACTTCCAACAAGACATGGTACAAGGTCAAGCTTACATACAAGAAGAAGAGCTACACCGGTTATGTGTACTCCGCTTTTATCAAGGTCACAAGGACAACCACCAAGAAGGCTCACCTTCGAAACAATGAAAACTATGTATATTTCCGAAAAACGCCAAACGGCACGCCGCTGAAGTATAACAGATCGCCGATCATGCTCATGGGCGGTCAGAGAATGACCGTACTGAGCACTTCCAACAAGACATGGTACAAGGTCAAGCTTACATATAAGAAGAAGAGCTACACCGGTTATGTATATTCCAAGTTCATCGTGATCGACTCCACTTCAGCCACAACAAAGGCCACGACCAAGGCTACTACGCAACAGCCTACCACAGCGGCTCAGGCAGCCAAGAGCGGTTACGTGAATGAAGACTATGTATACTTCCGCAAGACGGCAGCGGGTACACCTATAACCTACAACGGAAGCGCGATCATGCTCATGAAGGGACAGGCACTCTCCGTGACTGATACATCCAACAAGTCATGGTACAAGGTCAACCTCACATACAGCAGCAAGAAGTATACAGGATTTATCTCCTCATCGCTCATCACAATGGGAACATACAAGGAACCTGACGGTAACCAGACATCGGATGCAGCATTTGAAAAGCAGTTATCCGCCCAGAACTTCCCTGAGAGCTACAAGGTACTTCTCAGAAAGCTCCATGCGGAGCATCCAAACTGGGTATTCAAGGCGGTACACACCAACCTTGACTGGAACGACGTGGTCAAGAACGAGGTCAACGTACAGGGACGTGTCAACAACCTTGTAAACTGTACATCTTACAGTCCTAACTACGGCTGGAGATCACAGACCGTTGGATACAACTACAAGACCGACTCCTACTCATCATATGATGGATCAACATGGTTTGCAGCCTCGGACGATCTTGTAAAGTATTACCTCGATCCGAGAACATATATGTCATCCGCAAGCTCCATGTTCGCATTTGAAAAGCTGTCATACGACTCATCACAGACAAAGTCAGGAGTTGAGGCTATATTATCTGGTTCGTTTATGCACAATGCGCACCCAACCGGTTCGACCACCACATATTCGTCCATGATAGTCACCGCAGCACAGAAATCCGGCGTCAGCCCTTACCACATTGCTTCACGTATCAAGCAGGAGGTCGGAGGCTCGATAACCTCGGGAACAAACGGTAAGAATGCCACATATCCCGGCATATATAACTTCTACAATATCGGTGCATTTGAGAGTGCATCGGGCAACGCTATAACAAACGGTCTGAGATGGGCTTCATCGGGCACATCGTACAACAGGCCATGGACAACACCTGCCAAATCAATAATCGGCGGTGCGATGTATATCGGAGAGTCCTACATCAACAAGGGTCAGAACACTCTGTATACTCAGAAGTTCAACGTAACCTACACAGACTGCCTGTACTGGCATCAGTACATGGGAAATGTGCAGGCCCCTACAACAGAGGCATGGAAGGTATATGATGCCTACAAGTCTTCAGGAGCACTCAACAAGGCCATAACATTTGCCATACCTGTTTACAAGAATATGCCAAGCACAGCAATGAAGATGCCTGCGGCTAATCCGGGCAACCAGAACAACTACCTGAAAACACTCTCTGTAAGCGGCCAGAAACTGTCACCTACATTTGCAATAAGCAGCACTACACAGTACACGGTAAATGTGAGATCATCTGTATCAAGTGTGACAATAAACGCTTCACCTGTAAGCAGCTACTCCACAGTGAGCGGAACGGGAACAAAAACCCTGAAATCGGGAAAGAATACATTTAAGATAGTATGTAAATCCCAGAGTAAAGCTACACGTACTTACACCATAATAATTAACAGAGGATAAGGAGGATTCGGTGGATAACCGTATATGAATATTATGAGGACTACAAGATTTAGCTTTAGAACGTTTATGACAGAAGTTGCATGTGTGTTGACTATGATGCTTTTCATGCTTCATACCGCTTATGCCGCTACAGTCACATTTAGTGTTGAGGTTCCATCCACCACGGTCGTTGTTGGCGATACCGTGGAGATCAAGGTAAGTATAAACGCAACCGATCAGGCTTTATCAAGCTACAGCTACAATATCACATATGATTCCACATTCCTCAAGGCTGTGAGCGGCGGCACCGTGGAATCTGAGGGCACCGTAAGCTACTCCCAGGCAAATGTAAAGCCTGGAGATGCAATGACAGCGACATTTACATTTACCGCCATTGCGAGCGGAACTGCCAGCATAGAGACATCAGCAGTTGAGGTCATCTCCGACACAGAAGAGTCGATAGACATGACACCGGCATACAACTCGGTAACCATCAGCGACAAGTCAGCCGCCGCTTCCACCGAGGCAGCTTCATCTACTGTCAGCGATACCGGTTCAGAAGCCGAGCCTGCAACACTTACTGCAGCGATCGACAGCGAGACCAAGCCTGTTGTTACTGAGGATGAGGTAGGAACACTCACAGAGGCAGATCAGAACACATCCGCACCTGCAGATACCCTTGTAAGTGTTCACTCAAGCAACAACACTTATAACATCATTCCAAAGCCTAATTCAGTCTCAGTGCCAACCGGATATCTTCCAGTGAAGATCAACCTGAACGACACGGACATCAAAGCTTATATGAAGGGAAGCAGTTCCAACACCGTTCTCCTCTACGCAGCAACAAACGACGGACACCAGGGCTGGTATTTCTTCAATCCAAATGAAGGAACATTCCTTGACGCTACGGATCTCATTGAGGAGACGGATTCGCTGTCCAGCTTCATAGACAAGCACAAGTTCGTAATAATGCTTATAGCCATCATAGTTCTTGTGATACTGGTCGTTGTCATCATCATCCTTGCTGTCTCACTCAAGGGTCTCATCGCTGATTACGAGGCTCAGATAGACAAGCTGAAGAAGGACAACGAGGAGAAGGAAAGCACAGCAAATGAAACATCAGAAGCTGCCGAGCCTTCCGCAAAAGCCGCTGAACACGTCAGAATGCCTCACCACGACAATAGCGAGGTGCCTACCATCAACAACAAGGCGCTCTTCCCTGGGGACGACGAGGTTATCCACGAGAGTTACGCAGACTCCGATTATGACAACCAGGTATCTCCTGATGAGGACGATGTCATCCACACTGACGACTATGACGACACTGCATTTGAGGATGTCGCCGATGACAGCGAGCCTATAGATTCAGCATTTGACGTCAAAGAGGATACGGAGAGTACAGAGAGCAAGATCCAGGCATCCCTCGACGAGATAGATGCGGCACTTGAATCCGCAAAGAAATACAAAGATTAATACTCACGGAATATCGTGATATACAAAAAGCACATGTATCAGTTTCAATCTGATACATGTGCTTTTATATTTGTCTGATTTTTTTTAATCTGCTTATAAGTATGCTTTCAGCACATCCACCTTGTCCAGCTTCTCCCATGGGAGATCAAGATCTGTTCTTCCGAAGTGTCCGTAAGCTGCTGTCTGCTTGTAGATAGGTCTTCTGAGGTCAAGCATCTTGATGATACCTGCTGGTCTTAAGTCAAAGTGCTCTCTAATGATCTCGACAAGCTTCTCATCTGAAAGCTTTCCTGTGCCAAATGTGTCTACCATGATGGATGTAGGTCTTGCAACACCGATAGCGTATGAGAGCTGTATCTCACACTTGTCAGCCAGACCTGCTGCAACTATGTTTTTAGCCACGTAGCGGGCCGCATAAGCCGCTGAACGGTCTACCTTGGTACAATCCTTGCCTGAGAAGGCTCCGCCGCCGTGACGGGCATATCCGCCGTATGTGTCAACGATGATCTTACGTCCTGTGAGACCACTGTCACCATTTGGTCCACCTATTACGAATCTTCCTGTTGGATTGATGAAGAACTTGGTATTCTCATCGATGAGCTCCTGTGGAAGAACCTCGTCGAATATATACTTCTTAACGTCAGCGTGGATCTGTTCCTGGCTGACTTCCTCTCCGTGCTGTGTTGAGAGAACGACTGCATCAAGTCTTACAGGCTTGTCATTCTCATCGTACTCAACTGTTACCTGTGTCTTACCGTCCGGTCTTAAGTATGGGAGTGTTCCGTTCTTTCTTACCTCTGTGAGCTTTCTTGCAAGCTTGTGGGCAAGTGCTATTGGATATGGCATGTACTCAGATGTCTCATTTGTTGCAAATCCGAACATCATACCCTGATCTCCGGCACCGATTGCCTCGATGTCATCCTCGCTCATGAGGTGCTCCTTTGCCTCGAGTGCTTTGTCAACTCCCATGGCAATATCTGATGACTGCTCGTCTATGGCTGTGATAACGCCGCATGTATCGCAGTCAAATCCATACTTTGCTCTGTCGTATCCGATCTCTCTGATCGTCTCACGAACGATCTTCTGAATGTCCACATAAGCGTTGGTCGTGATCTCTCCCATTACAAGCACAAGACCTGTTGTGATAGATGTCTCACATGCCACACGGCTCATTGGATCCTGCTCCATAAGTGCATCAAGCACTGCATCTGATATCTGGTCACAGATTTTGTCAGGATGTCCTTCTGTTACTGATTCCGATGTAAATAATCTTCTTTCCATACTACTTCCTTTCTTTTTTGTACATAAGAAAAACCGCTTCGTATGAGCGGTTTGATCGTGTCTGTCAAGCCTCTCATTGTTCGATCACAGATCCTGTATCACCTACATATCTGCGTCGCTCAGGTCGGCACCTTCCGAATCTGACATCGGGGTTGCCATGGCTTCTTCGTCCCTTCTGACTCCACCATTCTGAATAAGAGCGTTTTTCTAATATCTATAAATGCAACCATTACTCTATATCATTGAGAGTTATTAGTCAACATATTTTTGGGGGAAATGATGCTTAATGAATTATTTTCCATATAAACCATATAAGCAGCAAATGCAGGGGATAAAACAGGTAGAAAAAATACTTGAGCTTCATCCTTCCTCTCTCTCCGCTGTACATGTTCACAGGTATCATCGCCAGCAGAGCGTATAGCTGATTCATGCCCAGGCAGAGAATGTATACCAGCGAACTGAGCACCACGATCTCAATATTCTGCTTCTTATTGAAATATGCCAGAGTATAAGCATCCGCTCCACTCCGCTCCCTCTCTATCAGATAGAACATGACTATGATTCCCACTCCCGCCATGCCGTAGTCAAATCTCAGGAACTCAGCCAGAAGTGCTGCTGCAAGTGCGATCTCGACCTTCCATCTTCCGATCGGTCCCCTGCTATCCATGGCGTATATGGCAAACAGTCCGGCAGTCAAGGTAAAGAATATGTTCTGCGCCCCCGGATACCAGATCGTATCGTGCATTGCCAGATCAAATGGTATCTCTGACACCACCGCAAATATCCCAAGTCTCAGAAGATACCTCCTCACGTCGGATGTATGCAGAAGCCCCTGTACAAGCAGGAATGCAAATACAGGAAATGCCAGACGTCCCACAGCGCGCATTATGTAGTTGTTATCCATGAATACTATGCCTATGTGATCTATGGCCATGCACACACAGGCTGTCAGCTTGAGCGCATTTGACGACAGCCGCCTCAGCACTCTGGCCGGAGTTCCTTCATTATATTCCATATACAGTCCTTTCCTACCGCCTGCTCTTTCTATCAGTAACACCATAACAAAAAACAGCACATGACTTATGTTCATCATGTGCTGCTCTTCTCACAAAACCTTATATATCTATCTTCAATCGCCTAGATTCTCTTTCTGAGAGCCTTAGACAATGTTGACAGCTCCTCTGTATCAGCCTTACCCGGTATCCAGGTCATAGTCACGTTGTCCTTGATGTATCTTGGAACAAGGTGCATATGGAAGTGGAATACAGTCTGACCTGCTGCCTCGCCGTTGTTCTGAAGGATATTCAGTCCATCCGGATTCAGCTCAGCCTTCTGTGCCTTTGCCACCTCTGTAGCTATAGTAAATATCTTGGCTGCTGTCTCAGCATCCATGCTGTATATATTGTCAAAATGTTCTTTCGGGATAATAAGCGCATGGCCCTTGTTAGCAGGATTCACATCAAGTATTACTCTGCAGATACTATCCTCATAAACTGTCGCTGATGGAATCTCACCGTTGGCTATCTTACAAAAAATGCAATCGTCCTTATTCATATAAGTTTTACCTCCTCATTGCCTCTATCCATTGTAAACCATCTGACAAAATATTACAAGCACCAAAGAGAACACCAGTTTTATACACCAGTCAAATAATTCTATAATATTGACATGTAAAATTCATTTTTCCTGTCCCTGCCCTGCGGAAATGTCTTTCTGGCACCGGCTATGACCGCAGGATCCAGCTCCGCAACGAGCAGTCTGTCGCTCACCCTCTCCGCCAACTCGTTGCCGTAGACATCATATATATGTGAGCTCGGGACATATCTCTCCCTTTTACCCATGCCCACTCTGTTCACGCCTATCACGTATGCCTGATTCTCTATCGCCCTCGCCCTGAGCAGCGCTTCCCACTGGGCAACTCTCTCCTCAGGCCAGTTGGCTATCACAAGTATGGCATCGTAAGAATCCCTCGCCGCCGAAAATATCTCCGGGAATCTGAGATCATAGCATATGTATCCGCCCAGCCTAAGATCCTTGACATTCGCCTGACAAATGCGGCTGCCTGCCCGGTACACCCTGTCCTCACCGCTGAACGAAAAAGGATGTATCTTGGCGTAATCCATGATCACCTCATCACCGCTGACGATCGCCAGCTTATTTTCAAATACCTTCCTTCTGCTCTCATCAAACTCACCACTTCCATCAGCCATGAAAGCTTCTATATAACCAAATGCCATGGCCATATTGTATTTCCTGCTGTTCTCCATGAAAAATGAAATGCTCTCCGGTATCGCATCATCCCTGTACGCCTCCCACATGCGCGCGGGCATCATAGTAAATCCCGTCAGCGTCATCTCCGGAAACACCAGGAGCTCAACGCCATTATCATATGCCTCCTGCATGACCTCAAGGCAGTGCTCCCTGGCATACTCTTTATCCTCGTATCCAATATCGATCTCTGTGATTCCGACCTTTATCATATCCCGCCTCCTGTGTATACACTCTGTACGTCGTCCGAATTCTATATTAAGTATTTTACACAATAACATGTTTTTTGCAAATGTTAACCTATATTCAAAATTTATGGTTGACATTCCTCCCATGTGTATATATAATGTCAACCATAGCCCTTGTGTATAGGTTAACAAATCCAGGCAGTATTCGTCATCAGCCCGTCGAAACTACCTGGATTTGTTGTGAATAAGCTGTACACGGGCATTACAATCACTGGAGGATTATTACAAATGAAAAAAGCATTTACCACTGTAGAGCTGGTCATGATGGCCATGTTCACTGCAATTCTGTGTGCATCCGCTTACCTGAGCATTCCAACACCGCTCCCTAACGCAGCACACATCACATTACTCAACTTTATGATAATTCTGATAGCTCTCGTATTTGAGCTCAGAGACTCAACGATCATAATAGCACTTTGGATGATAATGGGTGCCATCGGCGTTCCTGTATTCATCGGCGGAGGCGCAGGTCTTGGATATCTGTTCGGAGTATTCGGTGGATACACCTTCTCATTCATCATTGCATCAATCATAGTCGGTCTCATCAAAGGCAAAAAGTACAAGAGACTTAATTATACCATCGTTGCGATCATAGGTGTCGTGATCATTGATATCGTGGGAATGATCTGGTGGAAGTTCAACGGTAACCTCACATGGAAGGTTGCATTCTTATCAGGTTTTGTGGCATTCATTCCACTCGACCTCGTTAAGGCTGTCATCGCCGCACAGCTCGTTCCACTGTTCAAGAGACTTCTCCCTGAGAAGGACGACAAAGAGGCCAATGAACAGGCAAAAGAAGCCTGATTAATGGAAATACACAAACTTAAGTGCAATTATAGCTGTCAGCTATGATTGCACTTTTTTGTTACCGTCTCGTTTAGTAAACATATTTACTAAAATTAAAATGGCTATAAACCCGTATGTTATCATTTTTTTCGGGTGATCGAATGCAGTATATGGAATTTAGCAAGGATAAAAAGTATATAGAAAGAATCCGTGGACTGCGGGAAGATCATGACTTTACACAACAATATGTTGCCCGCTATCTGAACACCTCACAGACCATGTACGCACGTTATGAAAGGGGCGCAAGCGCGCTGCCAATCCATCACCTTATCTATCTCACCGAGTTATATAACGTGTCATCCGATTACATTCTTGGAATCACCAACAACCCTGTTCCATACGAAGAATATTACAGAGAAGCCGCTGTCACCGACCAGGATACCAGATCACCGGGAAAATACGATATACACTGGAAGGGCAACAGCTAATTCTTTCCCGCACATTTGACCACTATCAGCCTGTCACCGGCTTTCACGTCATCCCCCTCAAGGCTGTTGAGCTTTCTTATGGAATCAAGACTGGAATAATACTGTTTTGCAATCGACCATATGCTGTCACCGTCACGCACAACATAGCCCACTATACCTGGTGCCACCGCTTTCTTCTTCATATCGACCGGAGCCACCGTCATATCATCGATAAGTTCTATCTCTTTCCGGGTAAATATGGTCATCCCCATATCCACTATGGCTTTTATCTCCACCTCGTCATTGCCCGGCAGCGCCGCCGTGATCTGATTGAGTGCAGGGGTAATCCTGATGGAATCCTGAGTTCTGAGCGGAACAGTCTCCACCCTGTATGAAAATGGAGCCACCACCTCCATCTGACACAGAGGTCTGCTGTCATCCGATGACACATAAAGAACTGCCGCCTTCACAGCACCCTCGACGACCACGGCGTCATCCGCCGGCCTGACATCGTCTATATCCACACTGCCCGTCACATTTACGATCTGGAGAATGGACGGCTGGCTGCTCTTGAGCCTCTCCTTCTTCACGACCCTCGTCTTTGCATTGTTTCTCATGAGAAGGTTCTCGTAGCTGAATCTGCTCCTGACGGGATCGACCTGCGCAGAATATGAGAACATATCCTTGAGAAGGTCTGCCTCCACGTCCTCGTACACCTTGATGTCCACATTGAGGCTGCTCTCCACCTGGAGTATCCTGTCCTCACCGCCGTCATTTGCACGCACGGACACCGAACCACGGGATGCGGTTATCATATCGTCCAGTATCATATCCTCATCTATTCCATCGCAGTTCACAGTGTCCTGGAACTCCCTGGTGGCGCTGACGTACTGCACCGGAGCCACCTCGTCATCCGGCTTGTATATGACAAATATATCCATCTTGCCGCTTATATGTACTCCAACGTCCGTGGCACGGCTCTCTATCTCCGAAAATGTCACCTGATCCCACAGCACACGTCCGATATTCGGCTTATTTGCCGGGATCTCTATGTCCTCCTTTATCTTCATTATGTCTCTGGAGCTCGCCGCAAGATTCGTGAAGCTCACTTTCTCCGTCATGCACTCTATCCCGGAGCCGTTCGCTATGCCCACGGCGCCCTCTGCGGTGATCTGCTGGCACGCCCAGAGCTTCACGCCCACAAGCCCTCTCACCTCGTATTTTCTGGAATTTATCACGGTCACGTACAGATCCTCCAGCACACCCTGTACGGAAACCTTATCTCCCAGCGACAGTTCATCCGCATTTATCGTCTCCTCAAATGGCAGCTCTCCGTCATGGCTCTCAAATGAATCTCCCTCCCGGTCCGTCTGGTATAGGATAGCGTAGCTCACGGTTCCCGTGATACGCGCCTTGCCCTCCATGACGTCTATGTTTTCTATCGTCACCTGTCCTTTGCTGGCTATCTGTCTGTCTATATCCCCCTTCACATCAGGGACATTGAAATCGTCATCCACGGTAAACTCAACGTATTTTGCCGCCTTAAGATTCGTCGTTGTGATCCTGTTCTTAGTAAGCTCCATATTTCCCCCACCTTATTTTTTATGATATACCGTTCTACTTAAACACAACCGGAAGATCCATCTTCACTATCCTGACCACCATATAAGGAAATGATACATTGTCTCCCTTCACGCCATCCGTCGGAGTCGCCACCTGCCTGAGAACGCCTTTGATATAAATGGCATTATCGTCCTTGTACATTTCTTCCAGAGTCACCCCCACGTCATCCCTCTCCTGCATGCCCGCAGCGATGACTATATATGTATATGTACTGTTTGAATACACGAGATTGAATGGCTTTTCCTTCTTTTTATCTATGATGGTAACCAGCTCATCTGGCAGCATGGTCTCATCGCACACGTCATAGAGAAGCGGCTCACCACTGTCCGACACCTCAAACCTTGCACATCCAACGCAGAATATCATGAGCTCCAGTGCAACCACCAGCAGGAAGGTAAGTCTGCCCCACATTCTCCCTCTTAGAAACTCTTTTTCATTTTCCACATGTATCACCTCCACCATTTGCTTTTTAAGGTGCCTGGCTGTCCTTTTAAGCCACTTAACACACTTTGGTATAGTATATGTATCCCATTTGCTCTTTATGTCTGTAAACGCAAAAAAGAGGCGGGATATCCTGTTTGATATCCCGCCTCCGTATCAGAAGCTCGTCCTTCTGTATATTATTCTGTCATTCTACTCTGCGTCTGCAGGTGCGCTCTTCTCTGCCTCGATCTCAGCCTCAGCCTCTGGTGTGACCTCGATTCCAAGCTCAGCGAGCTGCTTGTCGTCTACATAGTCAGGCGCATTTGTCATGAGACATGATGCATCCTTTACCTTAGGGAATGCGATTACGTCACGGATAGAATCCTGCTTTGCCATGAGCATGACCAGACGGTCAAGACCATAGGCAAGTCCTGCGTGAGGTGGTACTCCGTACTTGAACGCATCCAGAAGGAATCCGAATCTCTCGTGAGCCTGAGCCTTTGTAAAGCCAAGGCACTCGAACATCTTCTCCTGAATGTCATCCTGATGGATTCTGACTGAACCTCCACCGATCTCATTTCCGTTTAATACTATATCATAAGCCTTTGCACGAACCCTGCCCGGATCAGAATCGATGTACTGAAGATCCTCCTCCATAGGCATGGTAAATGGATGGTGCATAGCTGTGAATCTGTTCTCCTCGTCTGACCACTCAAGAAGTGGGAACTCTGTGATCCACACGAATCTGTATACATTCTTGTCCACAAGTCCCATGAGCTCTGCCAGATGGCATCTCAGTGCGCCGAGGACTGTCCATACAACCTTTGTCTTGTCCGCTGCGAACAGAAGAAGGTCGCCAGGCTTTCCGTCCATGGCTGCCACAAGGGCGTTCATCTGCTCCTCTGTCATGAACTTGGCAAATGATGACTTGTAGCTTCCATCCTCGTTGATAACTATATATGCAAGTCCCTTTGCGCCGTATGTCTTTGCATACTCGATAAGGGCATCTATCTTTTTTCTAGGCATGCTTCCCTGTCCCTCGGCATTGATACCGCGGACTGTTCCGCCATTTGCAAGGGCACCTGTGAATACTCCGAACTCACAGTCCTTGACAACATCGCTGACATCCTTGAGCTCGAGTCCAAATCTGAGGTCAGGCTTATCTGAACCAAATTTGTCCATTGCCTCCTGCCATGTCATTCTCTGGATAGGAAGCTGGATGTCCAGATCAAGTATCTCCTTGAAGAGCTTTGCAAGAAGACGCTCATTTACATCGATTACATCGTCAACGTCAACAAATGAGAGCTCCATATCCATCTGGGTGAACTCCGGCTGTCTGTCTGCACGGAGATCCTCGTCACGGAAGCATCTTGCGATCTGGAAATATCTGTCGTAACCAGAGCACATAAGAAGCTGCTTGAAGAGCTGTGGTGACTGTGGCAGAGCGTAGAATGTACCAGGGTGTACACGGCTTGGCACAAGGTAATCTCTTGCTCCCTCTGGTGTTGACTTGGTCAGCATTGGTGTCTCTATCTCAAGGAATCCCTCATCTGCCATGAACTGTCTGGCGATGGTGGCTACCTTACTCTTCATGATGAGATTTCTCTGGAGGTCAGGACGTCTGAGGTCGAGATATCTGTACTTGAGCCTTATCTCCTCCTTGGTCTTGCTGTTCTCCTCTATAGGGAATGGAGGTGTCTCTGCCTCTGACAGTATACGGAGGCTGCTTGCAACGACCTCTATGTCTCCTGTTGCAAGATTCTCATTCACTGCACCTGCACGCTTGCACACTGTTCCCTCGATGGCTGCAACGAACTCTGAACGGAGCTTTCCTGCCTTCTCGAAGCACTCTGCGCCACACTGTGACTCCTCAAATATAACCTGTAAAATTCCACTTCTATCCCGAAGATCTACAAAGATTATTCCACCTTTATTTCTGCTCTTCTGAACCCAGCCCATCACGGTGACCTTCTCACCTATGTTGGCACTGCTAACCTCTGTACATCTGTGGCTTCTCTTAAGCCCCTGCATAGATTCTGCCATCTTACGCTATCCTCCTAAAATTAAAAACTTTCCTTATGTCACTATACACTTTTTTCATTTTTCGTCAAGACCTGGTATATCGCCGTGAAGCACCTGATCCACCCTGCTCATGATGTCTGTGGTGTTGATCAGCCGCTGGAACGCCAGGAACGCCCTCATGTCGAAGTGTCTCACCTCATCTATCACCATTCCAAATGCCGTATCCGCGTCAAACGCCTTCCTGTATGGTCTGTCGCTGACCAGTGCACTGAACACATCGCACACTCTGATAAGTCTTGCGCCGAGTGGTATCTCATCGCCCCGCATCCTGTACGGATATCCCGAGCCGTCATAGTTCTCATGGTGATAGTGCACCATATCCACTATGTCCTGATCGTAGCCCTCCCGCTTAAGTATCTCCGCGCCAAGCTTGGCATGCAGCCTTACGTATCTCATCTCCTCGATCTTCATAGTATTGCGCTGCCGTCCATATATGTAAGGACTCACCTGCAGCTTGCCCACATCGTGCAGCATTCCCGCCACGGCAACCTTGTGTATGAATTCCTCATCACAGCCCAGCTCCCTCGCCAGCTCAGATGCCAGTATACTCACACACATTCCATGGCGCACCGCATCATTCATATCAACTGAATAGCATTCTTCTGCATCCTTCTCCAATGCTAATCCCATATAAATCCCGCTTTCTTACGCTCGATCATCTCATCTATTCGAGCTATATAATCGTCTACACTCTTACAATTCTCTATTCTGTCTATACGTGTCCCCTCTGTCACTCCGTCATGTCCGGGTCTCACCACAAGCTTCGATGAGCTTCCAGCTCCGAGACCGATGATATCAGTCCGTTCTTCCATGACAAGTATATTGTACAGGCACTCCAGCCCCGGCTTCGAGTAACCCACGTTCTCCAGATTGCCGGTCATGTTCTTCTGTCTGTACAGATAGTATGGATCAAGCCCCATCTCAGCCGCCGCCCTCGTAACAGCACCGAGCTGGCAGTCTATATCCGACTTCAGGGTGTCACGGTATTTGTCCATCTCTATGTTCAGATTCGCCGCCCTCTTGATGGCAAGGGTGTGAACCGTCAGACTTTCAGGGAAAAGCTCCTTCACCTGTCTCAGCGTGTTCTCCACACTGTCCGTGTCCTCTCCCGGAAGTCCCACTATCAGATCCATGTTGATGTTGTCAAATCCCGCTCTACGGGCATTCTCCATGGCTATGACCGTCTGCTCCGGCGTATGTGCCCTGCCTATGGTCCTTAGTGTCTCCTCGTTCATGGTCTGTGGATTTATGCTTATACGCGTCACTCCGTGGCGCTTCATGACCTCAAGCTTGTCAAATGTGGTACTGTCCGGTCTGCCCGCTTCTATGGTGAACTCCCTCACCTGTGACAGGTCAAATGACTTCTCTATCATGCTGCAGAGTCTGTCCATATGCTCCGCAGATATGGATGACGGCGTTCCGCCTCCCACATATATTGATATGAGCCGTTTTCCGGAATATGCCTCCGCAACGTATGCCATCTCTTTCTCAACTGCGTCCAGATACGCATCCACCTTATTCTTATATACTGCGATCGGATAGGAGGTGAATGAGCAGTACAGACATCTTGTCGGACAGAACGGTATGCCTATATACAGACAGTATTCGTCCTCCTCCGCCACAGAGTCTATGATTTTCTTCTCCCTGTCAGCCACCGCCACTGCCAGCTCGGCTTTCTCACGGGAGGTTCCATATATCTCCTGGTAGTTTCCTATTATATCCTCTGAGGTCATCCCGGCTTCCATATAAGACACAGCTATCTTCGTAGGTCTGATACCCGTCAGGGAGCCCCACGGAAGTCTGCGGCCTGTATACTCCGAAAGCATGTTGTATATCGCCAGCTTTAACGGATTCCTCACGGCACTCTTATCCCGGCAGTCGCCATCCACAGGGATCTGTGTGCTGCACGCCAGAGTCCGCTCTCCTCCGTCTGCTACAGAATACAGCTCTATATTTATTCTATTGTCATCTATATCCGCCACAAGCTCCTTGTCTATCTCCGCCTTAAGCTCCGGCTTTTTGTCAAATATCTCCGGGACCACTATTCTCTCACCGCCGTAGAAGGCCTGGAGACTCACCCGGAGATCATTATTGTAATCTTCTATATTCTGTATCAGTAATATCATATTTCCACCATGATCCGTCCATCAGAAGAACGGATTCATCTTCTTCTCTTTTCTTATAAGTGTTGTCTCCCCATGTCCAGGGTACACCACGGTATCATCAGGAAGCACAAACAGCTTCTCTCTTATGTTCTCGAGCAGCGCATGCTCATCACCTGTAGGGAAATCCGCTCTTCCCACACTGTATTTGAACAGCGTATCACCGGAAAACAGTATATTCTCCGACTCAAAGTAATAGCACATTCCGCCTCTGGTATGTCCCGGCACACTGATACATCTCATCTCAGTGCCAAGCAGCTTCTTCACACTGCCGTCGCTCAGATAGTGATCCGTTTCAGTCTCTATCACCTTTTCAAATACACTGGTCATCATCGCCGACAGGTTCACCCTGCTGTTGCCGAGAACTTCCTTCTCTTCCTCCGAAGCATATGTATCCGCACCTGTGAGCTTCTTCAGATCCCCCATCGCCGCCATGTGATCCACATGACCGTGGGTGAGATAAATGCCAACGCAGGTATACTCATTCTTCTTTAGTGTGTTGTATATATAATCCGCATTCCATGAAGGATCAATGACTATCGCCTCTCCGGTCTGCTCATTTGCCACTATATAACAATTCGTCTGGAATCCTCCCAGCTCACTTCTGATAACTTTTAATTCCGCCATATAAACCTCTCCGGCCATCAGCCCGTAGTTCTCTCTATATCAATTATATTGTCAACATTCCTTATCTTGGCAATTATCGTATTCAACTGTTCCTTCGACTTGATCGCAAATGAGATCGTGATCGTAGCCTTGCCCTGCTTGCTTGTACGGCTGTTGATGCTGTTTACGTTTATATTTGCCTCGCTGAGGATCTTGGTTATGTCAAATAATATGCCGTTTCTGTCGTCCGCATATATATTTATCTCAGTCATGTATGTGTTCGATGCAACAGCGTCATCCTTCCACTCGGCCTCGATGACTCTGGCTCTGTCCGCCTCGCTCATGCACAACACATTTACACAGTCGGTACGGTGTATGGACACACCTCGTCCTCTGGTGATAAATCCTATGATCTCATCCCCCGGAACAGGTGAACAGCACTTGGAGAATCTCACGGCAACGTCATCTATGCCGTTTACGATTATTCCGCCCTTGCCGATATGGTTGCCATGGTTCTTCTTAACCGAATACTCGTCCAGAACCTCAGCGTTCGTGGCAGTCTGTGGCTTGTGCTCCTTGTTGTACTCATCGATCAGACGGTTTACAATCTGGCCTTCCTTGATTCCGCCATGTCCCACGGCGGCAACTATGGAATCCCAATCCTGGAAATTGTACTTCTTGTATATCTTCTCCTGATACTCAGGCTTTGAGTACATGGAGTAGTCTATTCCCTTTGATTTGCAATAGTTCAGTATAAGCTCTCTTCCACGGCTGATGTTCTCATCCTTGAGCTGATGCTTGAACCACTGGTTGATCTTGGTCCTCGCCTGTGTACTCTTGACTATGTTCAACCAGTCACGGCTTGGTCCTGTGGAGTTCTGTGAGGTTATGATCTCCACACGGTCTCCGTTGTTGAGCTTGGTATCTATAGGAACCTGTCGTCCGTTGATCCTTGCACCGACCATCTTGTTGCCCACCGCCGTGTGAATGGCATAGGCAAAATCTATAGGTGTGGATCCGCTAGGAAGGTTCTTAACATCTCCGGCAGGAGTAAAGCAGTATACCTGTTCAGCAAAAAGATCAAGGTCAGTCTTGACAAAGCTCATGAACTCCTTGTTGTCATCGGTATCCCTCTGCCACTCAAGGATCTGGCGGAGCCATGACAGCTTCTCCTCCTCCTTCTGCATGACAGTACCAGATATATTCTCTTTGTACTTCCAGTGCGCAGCGATACCATACTCAGCCGTCCTGTGCATCTCGTAGGTTCTTATCTGTATCTCAAATGGCTGTCCCTCAGGTCCGATCAGTGTGGTGTGAAGGGACTGGTACATATTGGACTTAGGCATGGCTATGTAGTCCTTGAATCTTCCCGGAATAGGCTTGTACATCTCATGGATGATACCCAGTGCTGAGTAACAGTCTCTGACCGTATTCACCTTTATACGCACGGCAAATATGTCGTATATCTGATCCAGTGTCTTGTTCTGGTTCTTCATCTTCTTATATATACTGAAGAAATGCTTTACTCTTCCGTCTATCTCAGCCTCAAGTCCGGCATTATCGATATGCTTCTTGACATCGGCAACGACCCTCTTGATATAAGCATCCCTCTCGGTAAGCTTCTCATCTATCTGCGCCTTGAGATCCTTGTACACATCCGGCATGAGGTACATCATGGACAGGTCATCCAGCTCGACCTTGATCTTGCTGATACCAAGTCTGTGCGCGATAGGCGCATATATATCCATGGTTTCTCTAGCCTTCTCTATCTGTTTCTCCGGTGACTGATACTGGAGAGTTCTCAGATTGTGGAGTCTGTCCGCCAGCTTTATCAGTATGACTCTGATATCCTTCGCCATGGAGAGGAACATCTTACGCAGATTCTCCGCCTGAACCTCTATCTTGTCCGTGGTCATCTTGAGCTGTGTCAGCTTCGTAACTCCATCCACAAGGAAAGCAACCTCCTCGGAGAACTCCGCTGCTATCTCCTCAGATGTCATGACTGTATCCTCAACGACATCGTGAAGTATTCCAGCCACTATCGTCTCCTTGTCAAGCTCGAGCTCTGCCAGGATTATGGCCACATTCAGAGGGTGCATGATATAAGGCTCCCCGGACTTTCTGAGCTGTCCCTTGTGGGCAGCGTCCGCCACCTTATATGCCTTCTCTATCATAGTGATGTCGGCAGATGGGTGATATGTGAGTATCCTTGAGATAAGCTCCTTATACAATTCCTCCGGCGGTGTAAAATCTGCCGGTGTGGACAGATCTATCTCTCTCTTCGCCTTCATCTGCTTATTCGCCTGCTCCTCCAGCTTTATAAGTTCGTTCTGAGGAACATTCTTGCCAGACGCAAGCGCCTTCTCGATGGCTGCTATTCCATCCTTCGTGGCCTGCTCCGAGGTGATAACACCTGCTTCCGCAGCCCTCTTTGTCTCCTGAGCTATTATATTGTCCTGTGTCTTATCCAATGTCTCTCCCATATGCTCACCACACTTCCTGTTTTATTCTGCCCTGATCATTCTCCCTCAAACTGTACTACTGAAGCCACGTCATATTTGGAAAGTCTCTCTCTTCCCTTCAGGTCTGTCAGCTCTATGAGGAATACCATCTTGACTACTATTCCGCCAAGGCTCTCTATAAGCTTAGCCGCAGCCTCTATGGTTCCACCTGTTGCAATAAGATCATCCACCAGCACGACCTTCTCGCCCGGCTTGATGGAATCCTTATGTATCTCTATAGTAGCCTGTCCATACTCAAGATCGTAAGACATCTCCACGGTCTCTCTTGGAAGCTTGCCCTTCTTTCTCACGAGAACAAGTCCCTTGCCGTTCTTGTATGCCAGCGGTGCTCCAAATATAAATCCTCTGGACTCTGCTCCGGCGATGACATCGTAATCTACTCCCTCCAGCAGCTTATCCATCTCATCGATGGCCAGCTTCATGCCCTCAGGATCCTCTGTTACACTTGTCACATCCCTGAATATGATTCCCGGCTGTGGAAAATCAGGAATACTCTTGATATACTTTTCTACCTCGCTCATCTTACGTCCTCCTGTATGATATATATTACAAATGTACTTAATAGTATTCTCATCAAAGTCAGCTTATATTCCCTTGTTATAGGCCTCCATCTTCATCTGGAGTGAACGTCTTCCCATATATTCATTGATGGTCGGATAGTATGCGACATCTATCACTACGGCGTTCGGCTGACCATTTAACATTTTAACACATTCATCCTCTCCAAACCACTGTTTTATGTTATTCACAAATGTATCCGGATCAAAATCTATGGCATCCACGCACATTCCGTACCCGGTATCAAGCTGGAGCTTCAGAAGATTTTTGTTTCTTCCAAGTATCTGCGCCCTTCGCACCGGCACTGCCGCCTGTGCAAACAGCGTTTTCCTGTTGCCCTTTCCGTATGGCTCAAGTCTCTCGATCTGTTCCGTAAGCTCTATGCTGTTGTACGCCAGCGGCATGGCCACATCTATCATCAGCTTAGGTGTTATATCTTCATCCGTCAGCACCGCAGCTTCATTGATCTTCCGTCTCAGCTCGTCAAGCCTCTCCTTCTCTATGGAAAATCCCGCCGCCATGGCATGGCCGCCAAATGCAGTGAACATCTCCCGGAACCGGTTCAGCTCCTCGAACATGTTGTAGCTGTCTATGGATCTTCCCGATCCTTTCAGTATCCCCGGCGTCTCTGCGTCCGTGAACACCATCACAGGTCTTGTGTATGCCTCCTTGAGCCTGCTGGCGATTATTCCAACAACGCTCTCATGCACAGTCGGAATATACACCACAAGCACCTTGTCCGCAAGGGTAGCCGCCTGTCCGAACTCTCCGTTCACAGTGGCTGTCTCAAGCATATCTGTGATATGCCGGGCTCCGGCCTCCGTCATGCTCTTTCTCTCATTGTTGACAGCCAGCAGTTCCCTAGCCCTTGCCTCGGCGACATTTGGATCTCTCTCAAGCAGGAACTCAAGGCTCTGTTTCGCATCCCCCAGTCTTCCCGCCGCATTGATGCACGGCCCTATCAGAAATCCCAGATCATACGTTGATATCTTCTTCTCATTTCTGCCGCTGAGCCTCATGAGGGCATTCAGGCCCGGATTGCGGCTGTCCTTCAGACTTTCAAGGGCATATTTTACATAGAGTCTGTTCTCATCCACCAGATCCATCATGTCACAGTTGGTCGCCAGCCCCAGGATCTCCATGAATTCATTTACCTCGCTCTCGGCTATCCCGCATATCCTGTACATGTACTGGATGAGCTTGAACGCAACGCCGGCCCCGCACAGACCTTTGAATGGATATTCACAGTCCTGCCTCTGATTGTCTATGACAGCATCCGCCTGGGGCAGCATATATACCCGCTCGCCGCCATCACTCTCCTCAAATGGGATCTGATGGTGATCCGTGACGATGACCGTAAGCCCGCGCTCCTTCGCATATCTCACCTGTTCTATCGCCGCTATTCCATTGTCGCAGGTTATGATAGTATCAACACCATCCGCTATGGCGGCATCTATAAGTCTTTTATTTATTCCGTATCCATCATGCACTCGATGTGGAATGTCGTAATCCACCACGGTGCAGTCATCAGCGCAGCTTCCGTGCAGCGCCGCCCATGTTCTCCGAAGACCGAGAAGCAATATATAATTGGAGGTAACTCCGTCCACGTCGTAGTCCGAGATTATCCTTATCCTCCTGTTATCGCTGAGCTTTTCCTTTATTATCTCACCTGCTTCCACCATATCCTTCATCAGTGCCGGATCGTGCATGGAATCCCAGTCGCCATCAAGGTACATAGCTATGGCTTTCTCCCCGGTGACTCCTCTGTTCGTGATAACCCTCGCCACAACAGGACTCACACCGAACCTCTCGCCTATGGCATTAAAGTCCGCTCTTTTGCCTGCCACTCTCCACTCTGGCTTCTTCACATATTTATCTATTATATCCTTCTGCTCCGGTGTCAATGTCATCTTCTGTTCTCCGTATCATTTTATCGCAGGGACATATCCGCATCCCTGCTGTATCCATCCACATATTTTAGCAGACGCATTATGGTATTACCAGTGTAAATGCCACCATTTTGCCTGTAAATGTTGACATTTCACCTGTTATGTCTATTTGCTTTTTATTGTACAAATGTTATAATAAATATACATTTTTAATATATCTTTTGTGCATTTTGATGGCAGTATCTGGAAGTTCTATCACAAATGCGCAGTGCAAAGGAGGAGATATTTTTATGGCAAACAGATTCGTACTCAATGAAACCTCTTACCACGGAGCGGGTGCCATCGCTGAGATCGCCACAGAGGCAGTCGGCAGAGGCTTCGCCAAGGCTCTTGTGTGCTCAGATCCTGATCTGATCAAGTTCGGTGTGACCAAGAAGGTCACCGATGTTCTGGACGGTGCAGGACTTGCATACGAGATCTATTCCAACATCAAGCCAAACCCTACTATAGAGAACGTGCAGCAGGGTGTGGCCGCATTTAAGGCTGCTGAGGCAGATTACATCATCGCCATAGGCGGCGGATCATCCATGGACACTGCCAAGGGTATCGGCATAGTTATTGCCAACCCTGATTTTGCAGACATCAGAAGTCTGGAGGGTGTTGCACCTACAAAGAATAAATCAGTTCCTATATTTGCAGTTCCAACTACAGCCGGAACCGCAGCAGAGGTAACTATCAACTACGTCATCACAGATGTTGAGAAGAACCGCAAGATGGTATGTGTTGATCCTAAGGACATTCCTGTTGTGGCATTTGTCGATCCTGAGATGATGAGCTCCATGCCAAAGGGACTCACAGCAGCCACAGGTATGGATGCACTGACACACGCAATCGAGGGTTACATCACCGCAGCCGCATGGGAGCTGTCAGACATGTTCCACCTCAAGGCAATCGAGATCATCAGCCGTTCGCTCAGAGGGGCTGTTGCCAATACACCTGAGGGTCGTGCAGATATGGCTCTTGGCCAGTATGTTGCAGGCATGGGCTTCTCAAATGTAGGTCTTGGAATCGTTCATTCCATGGCTCATCCACTGGGAGCTCTGTATGACACACCTCACGGTGTTGCAAATGCCATCATTCTTCCAACTGTCATGGAGTACAACGCAGAGGCTACCGGCGAGAAGTATCGTGAGATAGCAAGAGCCATGGGCGTCAAGGGCGTAGACGACATGACCCAGGAAGAATACAGAAAAGCTGCAGTTGACGCAGTACGCCAGTTGTCCATCGATGTAGGCATTCCTACAGACCTTAAAGACATTGTAAAGCCAGAGGATATTCCATTCCTGGCACAGTCAGCCTACGATGACGCATGTCGTCCGGGCAATCCAAAGGAGACTAGCGTGGAGGATATCACCAAGCTCTACGAGTCATTGATCTAACTGACCCATTAGATCAAAATATGTCAGTCCTTTGCCGGGACTTACATATTATATATGGGACCTCACCAGTCCCCTTAAAACCCTAAAAACAAACTAAAAAGAACTCCTGATACAGAGACTATGCTCTCTCTGCATCAGGAGTTCTTTTTAATATTCGTTGAAGCTATCTGTCATCTGACACACGCCCGATAACTTTATTCTATTAAGCGTCTTTTTCTGTCTTACCAAGCTTTGTCTTCATGTAGTACCAGAGTGGTCCTGTGATACATACTGAAGAGTAAGCACCGATAACTACACCAGCCATAAGTGTGAGAGCGAACTCCTTGATAGAAGCTACACCCATGATATACAGAACGAATATTGTCACAAATGTTGTGAGTGATGTATATATTGTTCTGCTGAAGGTCTGGTTGATACTCAGGTTGACTATATCCTTGTATGTGGCCTTCTTAGGCTTCATAACACCTATATTCTCTCTTACACGGTCGAATATGATGATAGTCGCATTGATCGAGTAACCCACTATGGTAAGCAGACATGCGATACATGTGTTACCAACTGTAAGTCTCAGTATAATATACAGACAGAATACCATCGCAACATCGTGGAGAAGTGCGATAACTGCACTTGCACCAAACTTCACATCATGGAATCTGATAGCAATGTATATAAGCATCAGGATAGCTGCAAGGATGACTGAGAATATAGCGTTCTTGGACATCTCGCTGCTGACTGATCCACTTATTACGTTTGCCTCCTTGACATCTGCGCCAAGCTTGTCTGTGAGTGCGCTGCGCACCTTGGACATCTGTGAGTCATCTGTTCCGTCATCGATCAGCTCTGGCATCTTGAACACGATCTCATTTGTTCCGGATACTGTCTGAACTGATATTCCTGCCTCGCCGATACCGGCTGCCTCTGCTATTACTGGAACTATGTCTGACTCAGCCTCACTGAGTGTATACTCCTTGTCGAATCCAACTGTAAGGCTCGTACCACCTGCGAACTCTACGCTGAAGTTCAGTGGTGAACCCTTAGACTTATTGAATACAGGCATCATGCAGAAGCATACTACGATGACCAGAAGCGATCCGATCATACAGAACTTTCCTGCCTTGACAAAGTTGGTCTTCTTTGGCTCTCTTGCAACACCGAAATACTTGGCATCTGTAACGCCGAGATTTACAAGTGCTGTGAGCAGTGACTGGCTGACTGCCAGAGCTGTGAATACTGACAGAACGACACCGATCGCAAGTGTGATAGCGAATCCCTTGATAGTACCTGTTCCGAATATGCCGAGAACCAGAGCAGCTATAAGAGTTGTAACGTTACCATCTATAATAGCTGACAATGCATTGTGGAAACCACCTTTGACTGCCTGCTTTACGGACTTGCCATCCGCCAGCTCCTCTTTGATACGCGTAAATATGATTACGTTGGCATCGACCGCCATACCTACTGACAGGATAACACCGGCTATACCAGGAAGTGTCAGTGTAACGTTGAACAGATTGATGACCAGCAGATCAAGCATTGTGTAGAATGCCAGGGCAAATGAAGCTACAAGACCTGGGATCCTGAATACAATGATCATGATAAGGAACACAAGTGCAATACCGATCGCACCTGCCTTAAGGCTTGTGCTGATGGCATCTGAACCAAGTGTAGCTCCTACTATATTGGAACGAACCTGCTTAAGTGTAAGAGGAAGTGCACCAATACGGATGGTTGTAGCAAGCTGTTCAGCCTCCTCATATGTAGAGATCTTGTTGATCTCTGCGCTTCCGCCTGTGATAGCACTCTGAACAGTTGGAGCGCTTACAACCTTATTGTCATATATAATATATACGATTTTTCCTACATTCGCTGATGTTACATCTGCAAACTTCTGTGCACCTGCATCTGTGAACACAAGCTGTACCACGTTGTCGTTACCATTGTCTGAATCGATTCCAGCTGTGGCATTCTTGATGTCATCTCCTGTGAGTGCAGCCTCGTACTCCTGTCCCTTTGACCACTTTGTATAATTGTCCGGATCAAGGAACTCAAGCTTTCCCTCAATATTCAGGGCATTAAGTATCTCATCTGCATTTGTTACACCAGGGATCTCTGCCGTAATCTTCTTGTCTCCATCTTCATAGACTGAGTACTCATTGGTGTAGGCCTCTACACGCTGCTCAATCTTATACTTAGTATCCTCGAGATCCTTGTCGCTGTAATCATCCTCCTGAATCTCGTAAGTTACACTCAGACCGCCCTTAAGGTCAAGTCCAAGCTTGATGTACTCGACTTTACCTCTGTCTGCAACACCGAATATTGCTGTATATATAGCAACACCCAGTATAAGCAGAAAGGCAATGATGACGAGCACAGCGTTTCTCTTTGTCTTCTTCATTGTTTTCTCCTTTTACCCTTTTTATTCCTCTTCTGCCTCATCGGCCATAGCCGCCTTCAGCATGATCGCACATTCTATACGCTTCTTCTGAAGCTCACAACCTATATCATATGCATCAAGTATATTGCCGTGGAACTTGTATGAGTTGGCTGCACATCCACCGCTGCAATAGAATCTTGCAAAGCAGTCCTTACACTTATCCTTGGCATATACATTACACAGCTTGAATTCATTGACTATATCCTGATTCTTGATTCCATCGAATACATTTCCTATGCAGAAATCATCCTCACCAACGAACTGATGACAAGGATAAAGGTCTCCCCAAGGAGTGACCGCCATGTACTCTGTACCTGAACCACAACCGGAAAGTCTCTTGGCTACGCAAGGTCCACCCTCAAGATCTATCATGAAGTGGAAGAAATTGAAGCCTCTTCCCTCCTTATGTCTCTTGATCATCTCCTTTGCCAGGATGTCATACTGCTCAAGCAGTACCGGTATGTCCTCTTCCTTTATAGCGTATGGCTCGTCCGGAAGTGATACAACAGGCTCAACTGATATCTGGTCAAATCCCAAATCTGCCATGTGAAGTACATCCTCTGAGAAGTCAAGATTGTTGTGAGTGTAAGTACCTCTTACGTAGTAGCTCTTGCCTGCTCTCTTCTTGGCAAATTCCTGGAACTTGGAGAGTATCACATCATAACTTCCCTTGCCATTCCTGGTAGGTCTCATGTAGTCGTGGACTTCCTTCCTTCCATCTATGCTGAGCACTACGTTCGCCATCTCTCTGTTGGCAAATTCCATGATCTCGTCATTCAGAAGCACTCCGTTGGTAGTAAGTGTGAATCTGAACTTCTTGTCATACTTTTCCTCAAGGCTTCTTCCGTATTCCACAGTCTTCTTGACTACATCCCAGTTCATAAGAGGCTCACCGCCAAAGAAATCCACCTCGAGATTTCTTCTTAAACCGGAATTCGCAACCAGAAAATCCAGGGATTTCTTTGCCACCTCAAGTGACATAAGGGCTCTGTCTCCCTTGTATTCTCCCTCGCCGGCAAAGCAGTATCTGCAGGCAAGGTTACAGTCATGGGCGATATGCAGGCATAACGCCTTGACAACTGTCTTTCTCTTCTTGAAATCTATAATATAATCTTTGTATACGTCATCTGTAAATAATGTTCCGTCCTCTACCAGTTGGGCTACCTCATCATATGCCTCGGAAACATCTGCGCTGTCATACTGTGACAGTGCCTTTATAATCTGCTCTTTATCATTCTCCTCATATAAAGAAATAATATCATAGACAAGATCGTCTACGACATGTACAGAACCACTACAGACATCAAGCACTATATTATAACCATTGTTCTTGTACTGATGAACCATAATTCTCCTTCAATATATTCCATCGGATCTATCCGTGAAATTCTAATTCAAGGCGCCACACACGGCACCCTTATACACGCACTAAAGAGGACTGTCATCATAAACGACGGTCCCCTTTAGCTGATCAAATACAAACCTGTTACAAATTACTTGTTGTTAACATTCTCACAGCTCTGATTACCAACTGTGCATGATGTCTTACAAGCTGACTGGCATGATGTCTGGCACTCGCCACATCCACCCTTGACCATTGTATTCTTCATAGTCCTATTTGTGAGTGTTTTAATTCTCTTCATTCTGGATACACCTCTCTTTTTATGTCATATATCGGGATTATAACACAAAGATATATAAAGTAAAAGTTTTTTTTAACTGAGCATAGCCCCCAGCATCCCGCCTGCAACGCACATAATACACTTGGTTATCACTGCTATTCCCTCTCTGTCGCCTGAACCTGTAAACAGCGCCGACACTGTAAGTGCAACCGATATGTAAGCCAGGCCATACACCATCCCCCACAGGAAACGCTTCTCCCTGACTTTTCTGCCCGTGACAAAGCCCCCGGCAAATGTGGCCACTATGTATATCACAACGACCAGTATACCGAGCACCTTATCGCTTATCCCCACTTTGTATACGACCACCGCCGTTATAAACAGCATGATTATCGTGAGCAGATAGGACAGGATCAGTCCCTTTACAACTCCCATAAATTTCTGACCTGCAGACATACTACCACCATATTATTTACTCTTTACATTATTATGATGTTCCTCCTCATTTTATTAATAAAAATACAGCCTGTTTACTCAAACAGGCTGCATATATCTTCTATATCATAGAAAGTTTTGTATGCACGCTCGCGCGTGACATCATTTGGTTTTATCAGATCCACCACCATGACCGTACATAGCCCTGCCCGGCTGGCAGATATGATACCATTCACAGAGTCCTCAACGGCCACCGCTTCGTCCGGGTTTACGCCCAGCTTCCCGCAGGCCTTCAGATATATATCAGGCTCCGGCTTTCCGTGGGTGATCTCGTCTCCGCATACCTTTTCATCGAAGTATCCGGCTATTCCAACGCTATCAAGTCTCTGCTGCGCCCTCGTCCTCGCAGTGGAGGTTGCAAGTGCTATCTTCACGCCGTGTTCTTTTAAGAATCTCAGCGTGTCCTCGACATGTGGCTTTATGTCTATTCCATACTTTTCCACATGTTCATCGAACAGATCCATTGTTCTCTGTCTGAACGCAAGATAATCAAAATCTTCGCCCATTATTTCCTTAAATACCCGGGCGTTGGAGGTCTTGTTGCCTCCAGCCACCCGGTCACATACATTTTCCATCTGTGCCTCAGGAATCCCTATGCTCATGCCGTTTTCCTTCCAGCACTTCCTGTATATCTTCTCCGTGTCTACCAACACGCCGTCCATATCAAATACAACTGCCCTGTACATAGCACTTTCTCCTACATTAAGCAGCGGCGTTTTTCTTTCTTCTTCTGCCGGCTATGATGATGAATGCAAGCAGTGCAAGAAGCAGGATCGCTGCGATTATTATTATGATCAGCACAATCGGTGACATCTTTTCGCTGAGCTTGAAGGTGAATACCTCTCCGGTCTCTCTGTCATATGTTGTCGCTATATTACCGGCCTTATCCTGGGCTGTTACCTCAACCGTGTATGTATCATACTGGTCTACCTGCATCTCATACTTGTTATCCGCCTGATAGCTTGCCGGATCTATGGTATTGCCATTTATAACGATGGATGTGATCTCGTCTTCCTCATTCTCAAGACCTATCGTCATGTTGAATGGCTCTCTGAGAGTCTCTCCATCCTCAACACCTGTTATGATGATTCGTGGTGCAGTACCATCATATGTATAATCAAATTCCTGTGTTGCCGTGTGTCCAACCTTATCAGTTACTGTAAGTGTTATCTTGTGATATCCGTCTGTCATATCTGAGAAATCGATAAGATTTACTCCGTCTATCTTGGCGTCAACCGAGAAGTCTGAAGTATCACTTACATCCCACAGTGCTTCGAAGCCCTTGTCTCGTATATCTGCAAAATCTGATGCATTGAGAAGCAGTGTTCCGTCATCGCTTGCAGTGCTCTTGCTCATGAATCCGGCAAGTGTCGATGTAGCCTTGAGCTCAGGTGGTGTGTTATCGACTGTGAATACCAGACTGTAATCCTCAGCCTTATTTCCCAGCTCATCCTGTGCTGTTATTGACACCTCGTATACACCATCCTCAGAGAATCTCTGGCTTCCTGTACTGAGCTCTGAAGAATTGCTGTAATTTGTAAAGTATGATGATGACACATCCTTGCTGTCCTTCTTCACGGTTATCTTCACATTATCTGTCGAGAAGAATGACTCCTGAACGCTCAGTGACATATCAACATAGTTCGGTGCGGAAGAATCCATACTTCCTATTGGGTCGTAGTTCTTTACTTCCTTGTTGTCCTTATCCACTGCGCTCACCTTTACAACAGGTGCCTTTGAGTCAACCTTGAAGGTCTTGGTCTGGCTGGCTGCCACATTTCCTGCAAGATCTCTTGCATTTGCTGTGATCGTGTACTCGCCATCCTCTGTAAAGTTGTAAGTTGCGGTATGTGGATTGCTTCCTGAGAAGCTGCTTGTTCCCAGCGTAGCGATATTCGATGCCGCTGTTCCGTCTGTCTTTCTGGTTATTGTCACGTTAAATGCATCTGCGGCAAGATTGTTGTTCTCATATGCAAATGAGAATGCCTCATCTATGCTGATGGTTGCATTTACCGCTGTTGTCTGTCTGTCGTTCATTCCTGAAATCGATATAACCGGTGCAGTCTTATCGATTCTGAACTTCACTGTTCTGGTCACAGCCTTGTTGCCCGCCTTATCCTCCGCGGACACGGTAACTGTGTAATCACCCTGGGCGTCAAATGTCACACCGCTGAGTACCTCTCTGACTGTGCTGACTCCATCGCCCTTTGTTCCCCAGGTAACATTCTTTCTTATATCTCTGTTCTCAACAACAGATCCACCCTCATTTGTTCTGACTACATGAATGGTGTACTTTCCACCTCTCATGTTATCCGTGAGTGTTACAGGGACTGTCACATCGCTGTTGTTTATTGTGTTGACATTTCCAAGCTGTATCTCAGGCTTGTGCTTGTCTATGTAGAAGTGGGTTCCTGTCGTTCCTTCATTTCCACACTTGTCGGTAACTGTCATGGTGAGATCGTACTCACCTTCCTTATCATATGTGTACTTCTTGCTCCATGTTCCGCCGTTACTCTTTATATAGAAGTATTGCGGATTCTCATCCACTGCTACATTTCCATCATTCTCTGTGATAATAGTGTTCTGAAGCGACTTGAACTGTTCCTCCACACCAACTCTGAATGATATTGAAGTCTTGAAGTAATTGTTATTATCCAGTCTGTACTCAGGATCATCGTCCACATACACAAGTGGCTCTGTGGTGTCGACGTAATAATTCTTTGTCTTGAGAGCACTTGTGCCCTCCTGAACACTGAACGCCTCGTCTGCTGCCGGCTTCAGTGCATTGCCGGAATTATCGACTCCCTCAACTGTGAAATAATATACAGTTGCCTTGCCGCCCTTGGCTGTCATCTTATATGCTGCAGTGGTCTTGCCATCTGCTGTCTGGAACGGAACTGTGGTCTCTGACCAGTTTGAATCACTGTAGGTCTTGTAGTGCACCTTCAGTGTCGCATTCTGTGCATCCATTCCATAGTCATCTTCTATACCAAATGTAATAGTTCTGCTTCTGTTAAGGAATCTGTTGCTTCCACCGGACACAACTGATATCTCAGGGCTCTTCTTATCTATTACAAATGAAGTTGTCGCCTTACCAGACTCATTGCCGACCTCATCGACAGCAACGATCGTGATATTATAAAGTCCAGGCTCTGTGAATGTTGGGGACTTTGCTGCATTTGCAGTGTAATCCGCATCCAGTTCATATCTGCTTATGCTCCTGCCATCGCGGGTTCCTGTCACAACGAACTTCTCCACGAAGTAATTGTCAGTTCCCCTTGCTGTTATGGTCACATTGCTGTTATTCCAGTAATTTGTCAGCTTTCCGCCGGAAGTTCCGTCCATTGACACTGACGGCTTAACGGTATCAACTATCAGGTGTATCTTCTGGCTTGCCTTGCTCTCGTTTCCTGCTCTGTCCTTCAGCTTAACAGACATTGTATACTCTGTGTTCTCGTCTGTTATGCCAAGAGCCTTCGCATCCAGCGTCTTCTCTATATCTTTTCCTGATACATTTACACTGCCTGTGACATCCTGTGATCCGGCTGCACTGTTTCTGCCTACTGTATATGTAACCTTTCCATTACTATCATTGTTATCAGTACCTGTGATCTTGATCTTCACATCGTTCTTTGAGCTGTAATAGAATGTTGATCCCTTGTCGTACTTTGAGTTGACACACTCCAGCTTCACATTTGCCGGTGCAGTCTTGTCATAGTAAACAGTCATGCTCTTTACTTCTTTGAACTTCGTGTCAGCATTGTTTGGATCGTGTATTCTCGCCATGAGTGAGATCTCATACATTCCCTCACTTGGCAGCTCGTAAGATATGTTGACCGTATTCTTATCATATGCAGCGGCAACTGTACCCTTTGCCTCAACTGCCTTATCCTTCTTTCCTGCAAATGATGTTCCGGTGATCACCAGCTTTGCGTCATCTGCTGCAAGCTGGAAGCCTGATACTGCACCCTCTACAGTCAGAGTATCATCATTTCTCCAGAATATAGCGCCGTTGTCAGCATCTGTACCGTTCACAGATAACTTCTCTCCTGAAAGGCCATCCACATTGACATACACATATGTGTTCGTCTCTGTCTTATTTCCAGCCTCGTCAGTTACCACAACTGTCAGGACATAACTTCCTGAACCATCTATACTTATCTCTTTTCCGCTCTGCAGGCCATTGTCACCTGTAGATGTTGAATACCAGTTCTTGACCGATGTATATGATCCATTTGCATCTGCCTTCTTGAGTGAAGCGACCGCCGATGCAACACCAGATGTGGCATCGCTATAATTTATATTAAGAACAGCTTCCTTTGCGTCTGTGACTGTGTACTGCTGATCATTGTTTGTCCTGTCTGTTCCGGCGTTGTCCGTAACCTTTACAACAGGTGCTGTATTATCCACCTTGACTACAGTCTCTATCCTGCCCTCTATTCCGGCAAAATCATTTGCCGCAAATGTGATGGTATGCTCTCCATCAGCCAGATATATGTCTGACTTTGTTGAATCCTGTACATCTCCACCGCTCACGCGGACATCACTGCTGTAAATGAACTTATTCCCTTTTTCAAGGATAGTTTCCTTCTTGCCATCCACGCTGTATGAAACAGTGTCTATATAAGAATACTCTCCAATTGCCTTCACTGTCAGCTTTGTGGATTTCACATAGCTTGTGGAACCGCCTGTAACTGTGAGTTCAGGCTTTCCTTCCTTTACAAATACAATGTCGCCATCCTCATCTGCGCCGACTGAATTATTGCCAAACTCGTTCTCCTTGGCGTAAATGACAAGCTTCTTTGCATTGTCTGCATTGTCCTTCTTGAACCACTGTGCACTTATCTCGAATTCATATTCATATCCGCCGGACACAGCCTTTTTGCCTGTGCACTCCACTGCTGAAGCTGCACCCGTAAGCTTGTAGTACAGGCTCACGTCATCTATCTCAGTGTCATCACTGCCGGCTGTAACCTTCTTCACCTGTACAGTGAACTTATAAGCATCATCTACCTTGAGCTGAGGGAATCTGTAATCCACTCCGTTCTTCTGTATGATCTCAGGGGTAACACTTGTTATGACAGGAGCTCCGTCGAGCTTCTTGACGATAACACTGCTCTCCTCTGACTTGTTTCCTGCAACATCGACCGCTCTGAACTTGTATGTTCCACTCTTATCAGGTGCAACAAACTGGGATGTACTCTCAGTCTTGCTCCAGGTCTTTCCATTGTCTGATGAATACTCCACATAGTCTATTCCTGTGGCATTTTCCTCTGCTGCATCTGTGGTATCTTTGGCGTCTATCACAAATGTTCTGTCGGCATCACTGCTTGTGAGGTTCAGGAGATAATAGCCATCGCTCACCTTGTTGTGAAGGTTGTAGTTATCATCAGCCTCAACCGATATTGTAGGTGCCTGCTTATCCACGGCAACCTTTATGGTTCCAAGCAGCTCGAAATCGCCGCTCTCATCAGTACCTGTATAATAGTAAATAGCTATCTTCTGTGCTGCTGTGTCATTCTTCAGCTCATACACATTATCAAATGTGACAAGCTTTCCTGCTGCATCTGTGGCTGTAGCGATCTTATCGTCCGCTGTAGCTCCTTTGTAAACAGCCACTCCCAACTTGCTGCTGTCGATTCCGTCAACTTTGTCGGACTTGATCTTGAACTTTATTGCCTTGTCAAAATCCTTGAAGCCATACACCATATCCGCCTTATCGCCCTTTACAATGGCCGTTACATCTATGGTCTGTATATCTTCCTCCTCCGCAAACAAATGAAAATGTGAATCGATTGCCACAAGAGTGAGTGTCATAACTACCGCCATCGTAAGCGCGATCAGTCGATGCAAAAGTGATTTATTCTGCATAACTTTTTTCATGTCCCTCTCCTCCTATATCTCTTCATCGGAATGTACTATAATTACATTCTTTATCATTCTTACTGAGCTCGCTGCGCGTCCTCCCTGAAGAACGGCTGTGGAATCATCTGCGTCATCGCTTCTAAGTACGTCCGTTGCTTCCTCGTCTGCGTCATCGCTTCTGAGTATGTCCGTTGCTTCCTCGTCCGCCTCATCACTTATGAGTACGTCGGTTGCTTCCTCGTCTGCCTCATCACTTCTGAGTACATCCGTTGCTTCCTCGTCTGCCTCGTCATTTCTGAGTACATCGGTTGCTTCCTCATCCGCATCTTCTCTGAGGATGTCTGTCGCCTCCTCAAAGCTGCTGCCATTGATGTCAAGATTCTCTTCGTCTTCCCTCAGAATATCTGTTGCCTCCTCGGCATCATCGCGGAGAATATCAGTTGCAGTCTCGCCTTCATCCTCCAGTTTTCTCTTTCCAAGATCAGCTATCGCTTTCTCGTAATTTGCCATTCCCTTTTCAGAATGTTTTTCGGCTGCCGTGGACTTTACATCCCTTACCGAAATTCTGGATGTATGGTTCTTGATCGCATCCTGTTTGGAAGCGCCGCCTCCCTGTACACTCTCATAGCCCTTCTCCTTGATCTCATCGATCTTCTTACGGGCTGTTGAACCTGTGGCAATTCCCACCGCCTTCGGTATCTTTAACACGAAGAACAGTACCACCGCCACAATAGCGAATACGATCGCAAGTGCCAGGCCGCCATATAACATTACATTATAAACTGTTGCCATAACCTTTCACTCCTCCCTTACTCGCTCGTTGACCTTGAACTGCCATTTACTATGCTCTTAACTGTCAGGTCATTGGATAACGACTGCCATCCCTGCTTAAGACCATTTGCAAGTGCCGGAACTTTGTTACCGTTCTCGTACACTTTCCTCACAGCCCTTGTGGCACTGGCATTCCATGCTGCCGAATCGCTTCCAAATTTATTCGAATATCTATCGACCAGATAACTCAGATGGCTTACGTACACGACCGCTGCGTTGTCATCGGTTCCAAGTGCAGTCTCAGCATTGCCATATATTCTCTCTGCCTCATCATAGTAGCTGTCATCGCCGCTGTTCTCTGCCATCTTGATATATGTCTCAGCCTCGTTCACCGAGTATTCTGAATATGCTTTCTTGGATGTCTCTGTAGCATTCTCACCCTCTATATCCAGACTGTTCAGATAAAGCGCTGCGCTGTTCGCCGCAGAGTTGTAATAATGTAACTGCTGGCCTGCGTCATCCGCGTTCTCGGCAAGCTCTGTATATACGGAATACATAACTCCTGAATACTGGCCATTGTAGTATTTTACGCCTCTGTCCGCCGGGAACTGGTTGTTCAGCACCTCTGCGTTGTTGTCCAGATTCTTCATTGCCTCATCCATTAAAGCCTCTATCCTGTTCGCAAGCTCCGGGTCATTGGATATCTCGCCAAGATATATGTAAGCTATGTTGAGGTAATTTGTGTATTTGTCAGGATTGGTGTCATCTATGTTGTCACTGTTGTAATCCTGGAATGCAAATATATTTTCCTTGTTCGTATCAAAACTTGCGGACTTGTTTATCTTGCTGTCACATATCGCAGCGTAATACTTTGCCTGCTTTGCCTGATCCGGGAAGTCCTTGCTCTCATCGACCATATTGAAATATTTCTTGGCCGCACTGTAGTCCTTGACCTCGTCGTAATACAACATGGCTATCTTGAACTTTACGTCGTCCTTTATCTCATCCTTGTTCTTAAGCGCAAGTCTTATTCCTTTTTCAGCCGATGTCTCGGTGTTGGCCGAAGTGTTTCCATCGTCCTCTGTGTAATAGTAAGCATATGTCTCCATATAGCCTATATAGGCATCCGATGCGGTTGGGTCTATGTCGACAGCCGCCTTATAGCACTCAAATGCCTTGTTGTAATCGCCCTCGTCGACTGCATCCCTCGCCTCGTTGACCTTGTTGTTGTAATCAAGATCCTTGAGCTGGCTTTTCTTTACTCCGCCTACCACAGCACAGCACGCCGAGAGTATCGATAATCCCGCAACCACCGAGAACGCTGCTATCTTATGCTTTGCCTTTGCCTTGTATGCATCGTCGAGCTCGTTGTAATGATCCAGCGCATACAGCAGTTCCGAACACGACTGGTATCTGTCCTCAGGACTCGGCTGACAGCACGTCTGTATGATCCTCTCAAATCCTGATGAGAGCATCGGATTCCACTGTCTGATAGGCTTTATCTCGTAAGGAGGCTCACATGGATTCTTGCCGGTCACAAGATGATAGAGCGTTGCTCCCAGATTGTAAATATCTGTTCTTGCATCCGTGTTGTAGATTCCATGTCCCTGCGCATCACCAAACTGCTCCGGTGCCGCATAGCCTCTTGTTCCAAGAGCCGTGGTATCCGCATTGTTCTCCACTATGTATTCCTTAGCCGTTCCAAAGTCGATAAGCTTTACCAAGCCATCCGGCTTCAGCATGACATTTGAAGGCTTCATATCTCTGTATATGATCGGCGGATTCATGGAATGCAGGTAGTCAAGTGCACTGGCAAGCGCCCTGCCCCATTCGATTACCTTTTCCTGTGGCTGTGCTCCCTCCGCCTTGAGCACATCGCTGAGTGGACGTCCTTCTACGAAGTCCATAACAACGTAGATCGTACCATTCTCATTGATGATATCAACGATTCGTGGCAGTACCGGATGATCCACATCCTTGAGGATATTTGCCTCTCGTTCCAATCCCTTTAAGAGTGTGGCTGTACTCTTGGAGCCATCATTCTTGATCTCCTTTACAGCCCACTGTTTATTAAGTCGGTTATCCATGGCAAGATAAACTATTGACATACCACCCTGGCCGACTTTTTTAAGTATTTCGTATTTTCCGTCTAATACCGTTCCTAACTCTGTCATATATCGATCCCCATTACTCCGATTTAATAAGCACTACTGTTACATTATCCGTTTCTTTTCTGTACTTCACAAGCTCTGTGAGGAACTCACAGCCCTCCTTCATCTTCGCCTCGTCGGCGCATGTTCCCGGGCCAAGTCTCTCTATCATCTCCTGAGGCGTTATCTTATGCCTGAATCCGTCAGAACACAGCATGTAATGTGCTCCGGGAGCTGCCTGCCCAACTACGAAATCCGGTTCCACCACAGGTGAAGCTCCGATACACTGAAGAAGCACGCTTCGTCTGCTGTCCGTCTCCGCCTGCTCCGGTGTAAGCCTTCCCGCGGCGATCTCCCTTGCAACAAGCGTCTGATCTGCGGTGAGCTGCCTTATCCCTGAAGTGATCTCATACACTCGGCTGTCTCCAACATGGAGAATATAGTACATTCCTCTGTATATGAGGATCGCAGAAATGGTCGTACCAAGCATAAATCCATTCTGCTCGCCATACGCCTTGATCTTCTCATTCTGCTCAACGGCAAGTCTTATCCACTGGTATCTCAGCAGTTCTTCACTGAAGCTGTTGTTGTCAACCATCTCAACAAACTGTGTGTCAAACCAGTTGCAGAAAGCTGTTATGACTTCCTTGCTGGCAACCTCCCCCTTTGCCAGCCCCCCCATGCCATCACATACGAGGGAGAACACGACCTGTCCATCCGGAGTATCCGCGATCTTGATCGCCAGCGAATCCTGATTTGTCTTTTTCTTTATTCCTACGTCTGTATTGTATACTGCGCTAAACCCCATATACATTCCTCCCAATATTTATATCTCAACTTTCGTTGCGGATATTCTATCTAATGTGATAGACAAGCTCCTCGTCCCCGAGTATCACGATCGCATTGTTCGTCAGGAACTTTTCTTCGTCCGCCTTCAATTCCTCTCCGTTCACAAATGTACCATTTGTAGACTTGTTATCCCTGATGAAGCACACGCCATTTCTCTTGGTGATGACACAATGGACTCTGCTTATAGCTGAATTGTCAGTAATCGCATAGTCCACAAGTCTTGCCTTATGTCCGATCTTGAACTCTGCCTTGTCCAGGCTTATTCTCTCGCCCGTCTTCACCCTAAGGAAATATGGTGCCGGTGATCCGTCAAATGGATTGCCCTGCACTGGCTGTGTCTGTGGCATCGGCGGTGTCTGTGGCATTGGCGGTACCGGCTGTCCCTGTGGCATTGGTGGTACCGGCTGCATCTGCGGCATCTGCGGCATCGGTCTTCCTCCAAATGGGTTGCCCTGCATTGGAGGTATTGGCTTAACATCCTGCGGCTCTGCCTCTATTGGTTCTGGCTCTACTGGCTCTGGCTTTATCTCCTGTGGCTGTGTTTCAACCGGCTCTGCTGGCTCAGGCTTGACATCCTGCAGCTCTGTCACAACAGGCTCCACAACCTCCGGCTTGGCATCCTGTGCTTCTGCTTCAGCCGGCTCAATATTCTCCGATTTATCACCATGCGGCTGTGCTCCAGCCATCTCAGGCTTAACCGAATCCTCCATCGGCGGCACGCCTACTGGTGGCATTCCGTTTGGCACCTGTCCATTCGGTCCCATTGGTGGCATACCCATCGGTGGCATTCCCATCGGTGGCATTCCCATTGGCGGCATTCCCATCGGCGGCATTCCGTTTGGAGCCTGTCCATTCGGCATCTGACCATTTGGTCCCATTGGGCCGTTTGGTCCCATCGGCGGCATTCCCATCGGCGGCATTCCGTTTGGTATCTGGCCATTTGGTCCCATCGGCTGTGCATATCCATTCATTCTCGCATTATTTCTCATAACCTCGAGTCTGCTCACCTTAGGTGACTCACCTCGAAGTATGTGGCTGTTGCCACCCTTTGGAGCATTTGTGGAAAGCTCCTTCATCCTGTCTATCTCAGCAGCGTCTATGCCTGCTTCTGCAAGCATCGCCTTAACCTCGTTCTTCATGTCCGAGTTTGAAAATGTACCTCTCATATTCGCACAGTTTATAAGGCGTGCTACGTAATTGTCATTGTCATTCTCTGAGTATCTCGCATCAACTATCACCGACTTCACAAATGCTCTGACATCGTTGAGATCTGTCACTTCCTTCTGTACCGGAGCGACAATAAAGCAGACATCGTATGTCTCAGGCGATACAAACACACACTGCTCGTCCCTTGCAACATAGCTGAGCGAAACCATATTCTTACCAAACATCTCCAGTGCATGCAGAATGTTGTACAGAAGTGTGAGTATCTCCTTCTTGTTCATCTCCTGTCTCAGTATCTCCGCAAGAGGCTTCTTGTCATCGATCTGATAATTGAACACCCTGACTCCGGCATTCTCCTGCATGTCACACGGTGCCATCTCAGGCATAGATCCGCTTCTGCTCATATCATACACTTTAGCATCTATCACATCACTGATATCCAGACTGTAACTCACTCTGTAAGTTCCCCCTGCTGGAACTACAACAACCTTTTCTCTGTTCATTTTTCAATCCCTTTCGTCTAAATCTACATATTTTCCGTCAAAAATTATTCCTTCATTCAAACACCAAAAGCAGGTATTGCTACCTGCTCTTGTCCCACATCGTGGGTGGTGTATATTAACTTAATTTGAAGATAAAATCCTCTCCACCGATGCTTATCATGGCATCGTTTGAAAGCTTCTGCTCTGCATTCTCATCAAGACGTGCTCCGTTGAGATATGTGCCATTTGTCGCCTTGTTATCCTTCAGATAACATCCATCCTCTCTCTGGTAGATGATGACATGTACCTTGCTGATGGCCCCATTACCACCGACATGGTAATCAACACCTCTTGCCGCCTTTCCTATCTTGAACACAGCCTTGTTGACCATAACTCGCTCGCCTGTGTTGACACGGACTATATATGGCATAGCCTTTGGAGCGTTCCTGTTAACCGCTGCCTTCTCAGGTTCGGTATCCTTGACTACGTTCATTCCTCCGGTCAGCTCAACAGTGCTTCCTGTGCCCTTCTGCTCAGGCTCCTCTGCCTTCGCCTTCACCGGATCCATATTCGTCTCAGGCTCCGGCTGGTCACCGTTCATGAACTGTGGTGCAACTATCTGTTCTGTAGGGTTATCTATCTGAGCTTCCTCTGTCTCAGCAACCGCCTTCTGTATGATCTTCGCACGGTTGATCTTGATATTCTTAACAACAGGTGGATTATCCATAAGCTCGTCCGTAGATATCAGAACCGGCTTCTGCTCATCCTTCTTGTCAAGCTCAACCTCCGTAACTCCATCGGCAGCCTTTGCAACCTCTGTAAGTCCTGATGGCTCATGTACTGCCATATCTGATGTGAGAGCCTCTGTCATGCCCTCCTCGTCATCCTCTTCTTCCTCATCAAGGCTCTCATCTAACTCGAGCTCCTCAAGAACGCTGTCATCAAATACCGACATATCTATCTCGCTTGATACATTCTCTTTCTTCGTCTCATCCGAATCAAGATCAAGATCCTTGAATATCGCATTCGCTGCGGCCGCCTCGTCACTGATCTCCTCTACCTCATCAAGCTCGTCTTCCTCATCATCGCCAAATGACACGTCCTCAAACTCAGGCAGATCATCCATACTTGTATCAGATGCCGCCGTGTCAACTGAAGACTGTGAAACCGACATATCTGAGCCTATATCAACGAAGTTCTCCTCCACCTGCATTCCTGCAGACTCCATAAGCTCTGTGAGCTGTGCATAGAAGTTTCTCACTGTGAACTTATCCGCATTCAACAGATTGAGAAGCTTTGCCACATAGTTGCAATCCTCACTGTCATCATAAATAACGCTCGTCAGCAAGTCCTTTGCGAACATCCTGAATTCGGCATTGATATTGGCTTCTGACTCAACTGGAACACATAACATTCCAACATCGTATGTAACCGGATTAACATATGTAAACTCCTTGTGAAGAACCACATATGATGCCGGTATTCCAAGATCACGTAAATTAACTATACCAGAAGCTACCCCTCTGATTATCCCCAATATCTTCTCAGCATTTACCGTATTCGAAAGGAGTGCGTCAACCGTTGTCCTGCCTGTAACGTTATATGTAAGATAATCGTTCTCATCATCCTCTTCATAAATGATATCAATGAGCTCAGGAATCCGGTTCTCCTCCAGATAATCCAATAACTCCTCGTCAAACTCACAATCATCATTCAGAATATATGACAAATATTTCTCAGAGCCGATATTTCTTACCTTGAAACTTATTTTCCTCATCAAATATTCCTCCTATCGCACCTCCATAAGCGCATAACTAGATGCATAAAAACCCAAAAGGGTACATACTCCTTTATTATATATAAAAAGTCTATATATCGCAAGCAGTTTATACCCTTTTAGATAATTTTCGCTATATAATTTTGTCTATATTTTTTTACTCTGAATCAGTGCTTTCATCGGAGCCATCTTCTGATCCATCACCCTCTGCAGCTTCCTTTTCCGCCTTGGCTGCATCAGCCTTTTCTATGTCAGCAAGATGTCCCTCGTATGTCTTATTAAAGATACATGCTCCCTGGCTCTCATCTGATGTCAGGTAGTAGTAGTAATCATGCTTAACCGCATTCAGGACACCCTCTATGGATGCCTCGCCCGGATTACATATAGGGCCGACAGGAAGTCCTGTGTACTTGTAGGTATTGTACGGTGAATCAACCTCCAGATCATCATATGACAGTTCTGCCTGATTGTACTGACCGTCAGTCACAACATAGAGAACAGATGGATCTACCTGAAGAGGCATGTCATCATTCAATCTGTTGATAAATACTCCCGCAACCATCGCTCTGTCTGAATCCAGCTTACACTCTTTTTCAACTATGGAAGCCATGGTGAGAACCTCAAAATCTGTATATCCAAGCTCCTCCGCCTTCTTCCTGAAGTCATCTGTGTAAATGCTGTTAAACTTGTCTATCATGTCCTGTATGAGCTCCTTTGGAGTCATATCGGCATATATGTCATAAGTAGCAGGGAACAGGAAACCCTGTAATGCGTACTTGACTTCCGATGAAGGTATCTCAAACGGATACTCAAACTCTCCCGACTTGCACGCCTCAAGGAACTCCTTTGCAGAGCAGAAGCCCAGCTCCTCGCATCTGTCAGCGATCTGTTCAACCGTAAATCCCTCAGGAACTGTCAGTGTGTATTTTACCTCTCTGGTCGACTCCACGTAACACAGAGTCTTTATCATATCCAGTGTCGACATACCTGTTGTGAGTGTGTAAGTACCTGGCTGAAGACTGTGGCTGTACTGTGAGCCTGTCATTCTGAGCTGGAATGCAAGCTTGTACTTTATAAGCCCCGCATCCTTAAGTATAGATGCTGCCTCCTTTACAGATGTATCCTCAGGTATGGTAACCTCGATCTTCTCTCCGCCGCCGGCACTGTAGGTGCCCTCGTATTCCTGCATAAATCCGGTATACGTCTCCTTAACCTTGTATACCCCGAACAGCACCAGACATACCGCCAGCGCTATTATAATAACTGGTCTTGCTATGTTTCTCCAATCCATCTCTTTCTCCTTCTGTATCTGCAAATTTCATTTGCCTGTTCTGTTAACTGATGTTATCATTACCCTATCTTATACCAAGAAAGGAATGATATACATGGCAAATCCAATAGTTACTATCACTATGGAAAATGGCGATGTCATGAAAGCAGAACTCTATCCTGACATTGCTCCAAACACTGTAAACAACTTCATCTCACTGATCAAGAAAGGCTTCTATGACGGAATAATCTTCCATCGTGTAATAAAAGGCTTCATGATACAGGGTGGAGACCCTCAGGGAATCGGCATCGGCGGTCCTGGATACTCAATCAAAGGTGAATTCTCACAGAACGGATTCAAGAACGATCTGGCCCACACTCCCGGAGTGCTGTCAATGGCTCGTTCCATGATGCCTGACTCAGCAGGTTCACAGTTCTTTATCATGCATAAGACATCTCCTCATCTGGACGGTGCTTACGCTGCCTTCGGTAAGGTTATCGAGGGACTTGACATCGTAGACAAGATCGCAAATGTGCCAACTGATTACAATGACAAGCCTCGTCAGGAACAGAAGATGAAGACTGTAACAGTCGAGACCTTCGGTGTTGATTATCCTGAACCTGTAAAGGCTTAATTGAAAGTATTATAACCCATATAGCAGTTTTTGAAAACACTTATAATTCTTCTTACAAAAAAATAAACATCTGCCCTGCGATCCCAGGTATACAGGAGTTCGCAGCAGATGTTTTTTTATGTTCATTTATTGTACTATCCTTCCATCCTTCATCTCATATATCTCATCGCACAGATATTCCAGCTCCTCCCTGTCGTGGCAGGCAGTGATTATAAGACTTCCTCCATCACGCAGCTTCAGCAGCTCCTTCTTTATGTTCTCTACAGACTCTTCATCAAGTGCGTTGATAGGTTCATCCAGCACTATGACATCCGGCTCTCCCATGATTGCATTTGCTATGCCAAGCTTCTGCTTCATTCCAAGGGAATACTTTCTGTATACCCTCTTATCATCCGGATCAAGACCTGTCCTCTCTATGGCATATCTGACATCGTCATCACTGATTCCTCCCATGAGCTTTGCCAGAAGCCTGAGGTTCCTGAAGCCTGTGTACTGAGGCAGAAATGACGGATTCTCTATCAGAGCACCTATACTCCGTGGAAACTTTATGTCCCTGTGGAGCTCTTCATCATCTATATATATGTGTCCTCCATCAGGTATGAGCAGACCACATATAGCTCTCATAAGCATTGTCTTGCCACAGCCATTCTTTCCACGGAGTCCATATATCCTGCCCGGAGTCATGGTCAGACTGATATCATCAAGTATGACTGAACCCTTTATCTTCTTATTCAGATTTTCTATCCTTATCTCGCTCATATGTATTCTCCTATCAGATTATATCCTTATTATCAAAATACACGATTCCTCCTGCAAATGCAGTGATCAGCATACCAGCCGCAAGCACCACTCCACTCATGGGATTAACCCCATCTGCCACTACATATGACACTCTCTGCCACATCGTATAATTTCCCGACAGATACCATACAGTATAGTATGCCGACAGAACATACACTCCACACACCGCTGCAAAGCTGATGACCGGCGTGATTATAAAACCCGCCAGTACCTGAAGCTGGCTTATCCCCAGCGTTACCAGCATCGGTATAAATAATGTTATCAGAAGCAGATCTGCGGCACTAAGATTGTATGTCTGCGGAGGATACAGCCGTGTTGTCAGCGCCGCCGTCATATCCATGGTCATATCTGCCCCATATGCCGCCGCCATTAAATATATCGTCAGCACACATACAGCAAAATACATTACCACAGCCACCGTACAGTATATGAGCTTGCTGACCCACCAGCTTCTTCTGCTTCCGGACGCAAGGCACACCACTCTCGCATTTGCGGCGAAATCATCACTGGAATAATATGCCAGGAAATAGGCCAGGCCTATCTGGAACGCAAACCAGTATATCGGTATGTAAAATACGCTCCTTGGATCAAAGTAATACACCTCCATCCCCTTCATCGCAAACAGAAGATAGTCCGCAAATGTTCCGTTGGTCAACAGGATATTCCCATCTGCAAGCTCGATAAGATATGCGTGGAGCTCACGTGTCTGCGACACCGCAAACAGTAACGGCAGTATAAAAAGAACACATCTCCTTAATATTCCATTTTCCATATCTCTTCCGAGAAGTCTCAGAGTCCTCATTCCCGCATCACCTCATATCTGTCCACCACATACATTCCTTTTTTATCTGTATTTCCTTCTTTCATAGAATATCCCTTCTTCTGTGCCATATGTATATAAGAACGAGTGCCGCTGCACTCACCGCAGCATACATCGTCACCATCTGGTACCTGTATGTAACCACATTCTGCAGTGGATTGACCATCTGCATGGCTGACCAGGTTCCAATCCCACGTCCCTCAAACATCACACCGGTAAATACATACAATGCGAACGGAGCCATTATCGTTGAAAATCTGCTCCCGCACCACCTCGCAAAGCACATAGCCACAAGACCTGTTATCCCTCCAAACACTGCATCGAGCAGCGTAAACAGCAGCGCATAGCACACAGGATGCTCTGCAAATATTCTCGGGAACATGTGGCAGTCTATAATTCCTGCATACAAAAATGTCAGTTTTTCCGGTCTTTTATCCGGATATATCCCCGCAGCAATGAACATGGCTATGAGCAGCGGGCACGCCACGGCTGCCGCTCCCGAAGCCGCCACAGCCGCTTCCTTTGCAATCATATAGCTTAAGCGGGACGTCTTAATACATATACTGCTTTCATATCCGGTTTTTTGATCCTGATAACACGACCCCGCATACGGAAAACACGCAATCAGTGGCAGCAGTACGTAAAACAAGCTGTTGTATGCAAACTGATAGTCTGTCCCGATCCATGTCTGGATCAAAGCCCTGCCTCTGTTAAATCCATACTGGCTGACATTAAGCCATATGTCCGCCAGCCCAATCAACGTTCCCAGAGCTACGCTTACTGCAAGCCACTTATTTCTGAACGCTCTGGTCATTTCAAATCTTAATACTCTCATATCTCAACACCACTTCATTCAATATCCAGTCTGATCATCAGCTTATCAGGTTCAAGGGTGAGTACATAATAGAAGCTCTCCCGCTCCAGGTTATCCCACGTATCCCTGCTAAATGACACCCGCGCCAGACTTGTCACATACCATATATCCTGATTCATTCCGGGCTCCAGATCATTACTTGTAAACGTATTCAGTTCCCGGCCAGAATACAAATTCACCGAACTGCACCATGTCTGTGACTCAAAGCCACACTCAGTCGCCGCCATCACAGTATCCCAATCGATCGGTTCTTCAGTTGTATTATCTACATTCAGGCGTGTACAGATAAACCGATCCTCCGGGCTCAGCACATCCACACTGTCCACATTAAAACGTGCTTTATACTCATCTATACTGTATATGCGGGTCTCCCTGCATTTTATAAGCAATCCATCCACCGATACATTCTCAGCCGCTTCTACAACTCTGGTGTCATCACTGTACGCCCTGTTAACGCTGAATATTCTTCCGCACCACAAGGTGACTGCACACAAGCTCACAACACCCAATGCCATCAGAACACCTCTCCTCATGCATATACCTCCACAAAATCTGATTCCCACCTCATGGCTTGTCATCCGCTTCCGGCTTTGGGAGTGCATCCAGATCCACAAAATCCGGAAGATCCGCCGGATTGTACGTAAAATATCCTGTGATCACCTGTCCATAATAATATTTCACGCCATCCTCCGGCTCCTGTGGCACAACAAGTCCAATCGTACATTCCATTGTCTCGTGTCCTTCCAGTCTGTATAGATAGTACCAACTGGCTCTGTCATCGCCCTCTGTGTGGACTGATTTGTCAAAGTATACCATTCCTTCTACGAACGAAACCTCACTCTCACCGGGAATCCTCTCCACAATGTCGTATGGGAACACATTCTTCACAACCGCATCCCCGGTATTCGTCAGTCTGCACTTAATAAAATACAGCTTATTGGTCTTTACCACAGTCTGCGTATGCTTATCTATCACATCCTGATACTGTGCAGTTATCTCCTCACACTCCTCAGGAGTATACGCATCCCCTGCCGACTCCTGAAATTCCTTGTATCCCGGAGCCTCCTCATACAGAGCATCCCAGTCTGTTATCTCCTCCTCCGACTCAGGCTCCGGCAGAGTCTCACTGCGAAAATATTCAACCGGATATTTATCCTCTGTTGTTATCTCGTCACCTGTGTATACATCAGCCGACAGCAGCTCTATCTTCACCGCTCCTGACATCAGCACGTTATCACCCACACCTTCTTTTTCACTTATTTTCTCTCCGGTCTTGTTTCCCGAAGCTTCGCTGTCTGTCTCTTCAGATGCCGCCTCAGACGACTTCCTTAACGCTCTGTCCTCTGGGGTTTCCCGTTTTTTCTGGAGCACATACGCCGAAGCTGCCACTGCTGCCATGATCAGCACTGCTGCCACTGTCATCACAAGATATCTTTTCTTCTTCACTTCTACTCCTCCCAACTCTGCCTTTGCCATCCGTCTTATGTAACTGCTTTAATCAGTCATAAATAGTGTAATTTCTTGTGGAATCCGGACTCCACCAGCCCTTTGAATCATTCTGTGCTTTGACTGTCCTGTGCATCCTCAAGCCTGCATAGGCATAGCCTTTCTCGTTTACCATGTTTGTGATACTCGCCTCAATTCCAAGCGGAATAATATGCGTATCAGATTTTACTATTGGGTTTGTCCCTTTTGATGAATGCGAGCCCATTACTGTGTAACTGAGCTTTGGTCCTACTGTTGGATATACATAAACCTTTGTCTTATTATATTTACGTCTGTACGAACTATAACCATATCCGCTGTTATTGTTGCTAAAAGTAAACAGCTCGTTATCTGTATTAGAATATGATTCTTTGCATGTAACCACTGTACCTGCATTATTTGTATGTACATTCTCAGCCTTAGCAGGTGCAGCAATTCCCGCTGCTCCTGACACTGCCATCGCTCCTGCAACAGCGAACATCGCAAGCTTTGTTTTCATTGACTTCTTCATAACCTTTTGTCCCTCCTAATTAATTATCTGCGGTCTTTACTCCTCTTTTGCCACTTTTAACAATTTTGCTATTGTACTTTTCTGTGTCTGATAGTACAATCCGTTTATCAAGATTTTTCCAGCAAATGATTGTCTTGATATTTCTAATATCCTGAAGCTCAACTCTTCAGGATATTTTACTTTGTCTCTTTCTGTGAATCGATATTCCTGAGACACTCTGGGAGTTCTATCTCTCCCCATGCACCGAAACATCCTGTCAGTCTAATCACATCTTCTGCCATATTCTCAAGTATGTCCGACAGCATATTTCTAACCCTCTTCTGCGTCACGCATTGTCACCCCCTTTTTATTTCTTTTTATCAGAGATGATAATTTTAATATCATCACTTCTATAATCTGCAACAACCATATCCATACAATATAGTTATTGTAAGATTTCACCCCAAGACTCACCGCTCCAATTATCAGCACACCTGCTATACCACGAGCCTTTATCATATTTTTTCTATGTTGATTATATTTAGGTCTCTGTTTTGATGGTATAGGCGCAAATAATGCTATAACTACTATCTCCGATACCCACAATGAATTCTGCAGTTTGCTTGACAATATAATATTTTCTCCGCATGCTAACACCACGATATAAAACAATACAGTCACCGCTGTACAGCCATACCATGTTTTCATATGTATACCGCCAAGATAATTTCTTGTAAGTTCTATTGTCAATCCTGTTATTATTGCTATATCAACGTGTCCCAATATTGAAAAGAGGCCCAAAATAATTAAATATTTCTCTACCTTGTCAATAAGAAGCAGTATAGAATATTGTATTTTTACATCACGATCCTCATCGCTTCTGTATTTTCTGCCCAGCAGGATCTGTGTTAATAATATTCCCAGCTTATTGTTTAGATTATCTATTTGACCACCTCCACTTTTCTTTTATCATACAACTACTTAGATTGCAATATATTTTGCTTAATTTGTCATGAACGGTATCTATCATGTCATAAACGACAATTGACGCGGTATAAATCGTCTTTGTATAATGTTATATTATCTTTATGGAGGTTGCCATGATACATCATATCGTAGACTCTTTTTGTTATATTATTGAAATTTTATATGATCTCATCATGCTCTCATCCATTGCCGGAGTACATATAAAAGAAATGCGACATCCTGTGATAAGTGCAATTTTATACTTTTGTTTGGGAACCTTTTTTTCATCCCTGTTTCCAGGTGCGCTTGGGTGGATCATCTTATGTTCACTAGCCTATTTAACGACTCTTTTTATCTTAAATACGACTATATTTAATTCTCTAATTGCCTTCGTCATATCACACACTTTTATCCTTCTTATTCAAAATTCTATAATTCTGTTATTTTACAGAGTGAATTTTAATAATCAGATAGCCTCCTCCATCGCAGGCTCCCTGATTACTTTTTCTATTGCTTGTGCTATATGCAGGCTACTTCCATTCCATAGCTTCTACTCTCAGTTGATTAATGGCAGATTTTTATCCAAGTACCTTGTAATACATGTTTTTCTGATAATCATGCTTGAGCTGGGACTGCGTAAATACAGCACATTTAACACAATCATATATATCCCCCTCATCTCATTTTTCACCGTGATAGTCCTCATCACCGACATAGTAATCCTCAGCCAGCAACAGATCATCAGCAAGCAGCAGCACGATCTGACAAATTACAACGTCTATCAGCCTATGATGGATGATCTGATTGAGGACGTCACGGGAAGGCAGCATGACTTTGACAATATATTGACCGGTATTCGAATGCTTCCATATACACACACCGACTACAGTTCATTAAAGGAGGCTCTTATCAGCAGTTCAGATGAGGTTATATCCGAATACAGAACCACCGAGCTTCTGAAAATCAACATGTTCGTGATCGCCGGGTTTATATACAGCAAACAAAAGCAGGCAGAAAAGGCGCACAAAAAGCTGAATATTGTCGTTCACAGCTATCTGCTCGAGAGCCGGATGCCTGAATATGAGCTGGTCAGGGTTCTGGGAATACTCATCGACAATGCACTGGAGGCCATATCTGAGCACGATAGTATGACTCTGCACCTGGATAGCCGGGACGGCAGAATCATCATCACCACTCTGAACAGGGGTCCTCTGCTAACACCCGAGATCAGAGCAAAGCTTTTCACAGCAGGCTATACCACCAAGACCTGTGATCGTCAGAAGCACGGCCTTGGTCTTTACAATCTCAGGCGTCTGGTATTTAAATATAATGGAAAAATATATCTGGAAAACGATTATCTTCTGGATGATACTCTGGTGCGTTTTGAAGTAATGGTTTAAAATACAACACATAGAAGGAAGGAGTCTTTTATAATGAGAGCTTTGGTAGTTGAAGACAATGTGGCACAATTAAATGGTCTGGCAGAGATAATAGAAGAAAGCTTCCCCGACATAGAATGTCTGAAGGCCGCCTGTTATGATGATGCTCTGGCTCTGGCAGATTCGCACAGCATCCAGCTTTTTCTGCTGGATATACAGCTTGGCGCCGACCCGGATAAGGACGGAATAAAGCTGGGAGAACAATTGCGGAGAAATCCGCGTTATCAGACAACTCCTATTTTGTACGTGACAGCTCTTGTAAACGAAGCTCCCAGAGCGATCCACAAGACCAACTGCTACGATTATCTGGTCAAGCCCTACTCACAGCAGGATCTGATAGAATCTGTCTCCAAGCTTCTGAACCTTTCTCTGATCAGGGAGGAACCAATAGAGCTTACCGACAGAGATGGTGTACTTGCCAGGATCAGACCAGACAATATACTATACATTAAATCCGAGCTGCGAAACATGCATGTCCACACAACCACCGGACTATTTATATCCACAGGAACAAGACTCTCTGTATTTGCGGACTCTCTTCCATCGTATTTTGCACGCTGCCACAAGAGCTTTGTCGTAAACCTTCACCATGTGGATACCTACGACAAGGTTACCGCCATGGTATCGCTTGACACACCGGACTATCAATGGATACCGGTTGGTCGCAAATACGCCACAGAGTTTGGTCGCAGACTTAAGGCTTCCACGGCTGCGCGCAAACACGTTGAACAGGCTTAACAATGATAAGGAGTATTTGAATGCTGAATTCTATAATAGATCTCCTATGCTTTACATTGGAAACAATGAAGGATGTTATTTTTATATCTGCCCTCATCGGAAGAAAATTCCGGGATATGCGCCACCCAATTATCGGAACGGCTGCTTACCTTATACTCGGGAATACGGTATCCTTAATTTTCCCAAATGCATTTGGATGGCTGGCATTATGCCTGCTATCCTATCTCATGCTGTTGTATATTATGAAGACCAGATATTTTTATGTATTGATGGCGTATATTCTTGAATATCTGTATGCGGCTTTTCTTGAGGACATTATCATCATGGGTATGACACGTCTGGGTGCGAACAATGAGACATACTTGTCCATTTCCTGTGCTGTATTTTCATTTCTGATCTCAGTGGCTCTGTGCAGATATGCGCCTATGAACCATGTGTTCCAAACCTTCATGGGCGGCAGTGGAATTATCAAATTCCTGTCTATTCATTTGTACGTTGTGTATATGATCGAGACCGGGCTGTACAAATTCAGTACCATCGACACCTCGGTGTATATACCTGTGATATCATGCTTTGCAGTTGTGGTCATTCTCTCGGATATCATCATTCTGGGACAGCAGCGAACCATAGGAAAGCAGCAGCACGATCTGGAATGCTTTAAAACCTATCAGCCTATGATGGCTGATCTGATAAAGGATCTGCGAAGCAAACAGCATGACTTTGACAACCATCTGACTGCAGTCAGAATGCTTCCATACACCTATAGGGATTATGAGTCTCTGAAAAATGCCCTGATAAACTATTCAGACAATATGGTATCTGAATACCGTGAGTCTGAGCTGCTTCGCATCAATCTGTCTGTTGTCGCCGGTTTTATATATAGCAAGATGATCAATGCCGAAAAGAACGGAAAGACTCTGAATGTGATAGTCAGACAGCATACATTGAAAAGCTGTATGCCCGAATATGAAATCATACGTATACTTGGAATATTAATAGACAATGCTCTGGAGGCTGTAGATGTTCCGGGATCTGCCACCCTGTCTCTTGACAGCAGTCAGAACCAGATCATCATAAGCACCATGAACAAAGGTCCTGTGTTGAGCTCTGATCTTAGAAGAAATATGTTTACCTACGGCTACACAACCAAGACCATCGACAAGCAGCATCACGGATATGGTCTTCCGAACATGAAAAAGCTTGTGGATGAATATGATGGAAAGATATGTCTGGATAACCGAACCATATCTGGACAGAATTATATTTGCTTTGAGGTGACAGTGTAACGCAGCTCATGCACATAGAAAACCGGCAGTATACAGTTGAGCTTCAACTGATATACTGCCGGTTTTCTATGCTTATCTATGGTCTGCCTGTTACAGCTCCACATCCCAGAAATCCTTGATGGTTGCAAAGTAATCCTCCGGTGTCTCTGCACGGCGGATAAGCCTCCATGATCCGTCCGGTCTGAGCAGAACCTCTGCTGACTTAAGCTTACCATTGTAGTTGTAACCCATGGCAAATCCATGAGCACCTGTGTCGTGGATGACAAGGATGTCTCCCATGTCGATCTTTGGAAGCATTCTGTCTATAGCGAACTTGTCATTGTTCTCACACAGTGAACCTGTCACATCATACTTGTGATCACAAGGCTCATTCTCTTTGCCAAGGACTGTGATGTGATGGTATGCACCATACATAGCAGGTCTCATGAGGTTGACTGCACATGCATCCACTCCGATGTACTCCTTGTGTGTGTGCTTCTCATGGATGGCTGTTGTAACCAGGTGTCCGTAAGGTGCCAGCATGAAACGTCCGAGCTCTGTGAAGATAGCTACATCCCCCATGCCTGCCGGTACAAGCACTTCCTCGTATACCTTTCTTACGCCCTCGCCGATGACCATGATGTCATTTGGCTCTTTGTCCGGTGTATATGGGATTCCAACTCCGCCTGACAGGTTGATGAAGTCAAGCTTGACGCCTGTCTTCTCCTTGATCTCAACTGCTGTCTCGAAGAGGATCTTTGCAAGTGTTGGATAGTATTCATTTGTCACTGTATTGCTGGCAAGGAATGCATGCATTCCGAATCTCTTCACGCCCTTTGCCTTGAGGATCTTGTATGCCTCGATGATCTGATCCTTTGTCATACCATACTTTGCATCACCAGGGTTGTCCATGATGGTGGTAGATATGGAGAACTTTCCACCAGGATTGAATCTGCAGCAGATCTTCTCTGGGATTCCTGCTGACTTCTCCAGGAAATCAATGTGTGTGAAATCGTCAAGATTGATGGTTGCGTTAAGCTTCTTCGCAAGCACGAATTCTTCGGCAGGGGTGTCATTGGATGAGAACATGATCTCATCGCCCTTAAATCCCATCTTATCTGACATCATAAGCTCTGTCAGTGATGAACAGTCTGTTCCGCAGCCCTCTTCCTTGAGGATCTTGAGTATCGTTGGGTTTGGAGTAGCCTTTACAGCGAAATACTCCTTGAATCCTTTATTCCATGAAAACGCCTTATAAAGCTTTCGCGCATTCTCTCTGATTCCTTCTTCATCGTAAATGTGAAACGGTGTAGGGATCTCCCTGATGATCTCCTCTGCCTTTGCCTTTGTAATAAATGGTGTCTTCATCTTTTTTTGTCCTTTCTGTGCTGTATTATGGCAAGTATCCTGCATATTATGCGTTGTTCTCCGCTGCAACAAGGTTCTCACTCTTGTGCATCTTACGGAGAAGTGGCTTTTCTATCTTACCTGTAGCATTTCTCGGAACGTGCTCAAATATGATCTTCCTTGGTCTCTTGTATCTTGGAAGTTCTTTACAGAACTCGTTGATCTCCTCCTCTGTGCAGGTCATGCCATCCTTTACCTCTATGATGGCCGCTGTGATCTCTCCGAGACGGGCATCTGCGATACCGATGACTGCAACGTCCTTGATCTTCTCGTATTTGCTGAGGAAGTTCTCTATCTGTACAGGGTAGATATTCTCTCCACCACTGATTATAACATCTTTCTTTCTATCTACAAGATAAATAAATCCATCTTCGTCCTGCATAGCCATATCTCCTGTGTACAGCCAGCCATCCTTCAGGCACTCCTCTGTCGCCTTTGGATTCTTGTAGTAGCAGGTCATGACACCAGGTCCCTTGAGGATAAGCTCACCGACTGCGCCCTGCTCAACCTCTGTTCCGTCCTCATTCACGATCTTTGCCTGCCAGCCATAACCCGGCACACCGATGGCTCCGACCTTATGTATGTTCTCTACTCCCAGATGTACAGCGCCCGGTCCGATGGACTCTGAAAGTCCATAGTTCGTGTCGTACTGATGGTTAGGGAATATCTCTTTCCATTTCTTTATAAGACTCTGTGGTACAGGCTGTGCTCCGATGTGCATCAGTCTCCACTGTGACAGCTCATAATCCTCCAGATGTACATCGCCGTTCTCTATGGCAAGCAGTATATCCTGAGCCCATGGCACAAGAAGCCATACTATAGTACACTTCTCATCACTTACAGTCTGAAGTATGGTCTTGGCGCTTACTCCCTTGAGCAGAACTGCCTTGCCGCCCACTATCAGACTTCCAAACCAGTGCATCTTGGCACCCGTGTGGTACAGCGGAGGAATACACAGGAATACATCATCCTTTGTCTGTCCGTGATGTACATTCTCGACCTTTGCCGCATGCATCAGGCTCTCATGGTTGTGCAGAATAGCCTTTGGGAATCCTGTTGTTCCAGATGAGAAATATATAGCCGCATCATCACTGTCCTTGATGTCTCTCTTCTCGAACACGCTTGAGCAGTTGGATGTCAGCTTGTCATAGTCCTCTGCAAATGTAGGACAATTGCCGCCCACATAGAAGAGGATTCTCTTCTCAGCTATCTCGTCAACGACAGCCTCTATACGTCCGATGAACTCAGGGCCAAATACAAGCACGTCAACATCTGCAAGCTCTACACAGTATTTGATCTCCTCCGCATCGTATCTGAAGTTGAACGGAACTACTATGGCTCCCGTCTTCAACACTCCGAAATATATTGGAAGCCACTCAAGGCAGTTCATCATGAGGATACCTACCTTGTCTCCCTTCTGGATTCCACGTGACACCAGAAGATTGGCAAATCTGTTTGCCTTCTCGTTGAACACGCTCCATGTTATCTCTCTTCTGTACTGACATGTAGGATTAGACTCTATGAGTTCATACTCTCTCCATGTAACCCTTCTCGTCTCCTGCACATCAGGATTTATCTCTACCAGAGCGACATCATTTCCATATTCTCTGGCATTTCTCTCTAAGTAATCTGTGATTGGCATAATCGTAACTCCTAACCTCTCTTAATAATTGCTCTTCTTTCTCAATTAAAAGCTTTAACGCGTTAAATTGCACGCTCTTTACAGTATATCCCTCACATGGAAAATATACAATAGGCAATTACATTTGAATACTATCATAAAAAATAGTGCTGATGTATAAGTTTTTTATCACTTATACATCAGCACTATTTCTTTTTCATGGATTCATCACTCTACGCATAGAATGACGCCTTGATCATATTGATATAACTGTTCATCATCTGTGATCCCACAAATGTCGCGATCATCAGTCCTACGCTGAGCGCCGGGCCAAATGCGAAATGATCGTCCTTGCCCTTCTTTCGCCTTGCAAGAAGTATCACGCCCTGGCATCCACCTATGATAAGTCCGATGAAGAACGCTATGACCGTAGCCTTCCAGCCAAGGAAGAATCCTGCGGCAAACATGAGCTTGATATCTCCACCGCCAAATCCATCCGGTATAACCAGCACTATCAGGAACAGAGGAAGACTCACGCAAAGCATTCCAATAAGTCTGCTCACAAGAGAGAGATCTCCGCCTGTCAGAGAAAAGCCTCCTCTTGTGAATATGGATATAACTCCAAGCACCAGTATGCATACATTCAGCACAAATGGTATCTCCATGGTGTCCGCGTCTATGAATGTGATGATAGTCAGCAGTGCAAAGAACAGGAATACCGTGACCGCCTCAAGGCTCACATCAAACTGCCACACCATCAGCACTCCGAACACTCCACCAAGTATCTGTATGAACAGGCATCTCGGAGAAAACTTCTCAAAACTCTTCGGCTTTCCCTTAAAAATATTCTCATTGTTCGGCAGCTTGAGTATGATCTCATTCGCCAGAGTGAAAAGCACCACCCCAAGTAAAAACGCAACTATACAAGCTGCTATATTAATTGAATTCATAAACAAAATATCCCTTCTAAAAATATTACTGCTCACGATGGTCGATGACACGCTGTGTCTTCTTCTCACTTCTAGGCAGCGTTCCAACAGGGACAACTGTGATCTTCGGTGTAACTCCGATCCTTGACTTGAACAGATCTCTGATCTGACGTCCTGTCTGCTCGAAATCTACACGTCCCTCGGCCTCAACTGTAACCAGCATGATATCCTTATTGGCAGGCTCATCATGGGCTATATTTATGGTGTACTCGCTTGGGACTCCATCCACAAGTGCAAGCAGCTCCTCAACCTGGCTTGGGAACATATTTACGCCGTGTACCTTGAACATATCGTCACTTCTGCCCTTGATGATATCCAATCTAGGATGCTTTCTTCCGCATGGACACTCACCCGGAATGATCCTTGATATATCGTGTGTCCTGAAACGGATGAGCGGAGCTCCCTCCTTCACCAGAGTAGTGATAACGATCTCTCCCTCCTCTCCGTCAGGGAGAGTCTTTCCGGTCTTCGGATCTATTATCTCTATATAAACATAATCATCCCAATAGTGCATTCCATTCTGGGCATCGCAGCTTATTCCGATACCAGGTCCATAGATCTCTGTAAGTCCATATATATCATACAGCTCTATTCCAAGCTTCTCTTTTATATACTTTCTCTTCTTCTCACTCCAGCGCTCTGAGCCAAATACGCCCTTCTTCAAATGTATCTTATCCTTAAGCCCTCTCTTATCTATCTCTTCGGCAAGAAGAAGTGCGTATGATGATGTTGCTGTGAGAACTGTACTTTCAAGATCGATCATCATCTGTAACTGTTTGTCAGTATTTCCAGGGCCCATAGGAATCACCATGGCACCAAGCTTCTCCGCGCCTGCCTGAAATCCTATTCCGGCTGTCCACAGACCATATCCCGGAGTGATATGTACTCGGTCTTTCTTTGTCACTCCGGCTGTCTCGTAGCATCTTGCGAACATGATTGCCCAATCATCGACATCCTTTGCTGTGTAAGGTATGATGACCGGCTTTCCTGTTGTTCCTGAAGATGAATGGATACGTACCACTTCCTCATCCGGAACAGCCTGTATTCCCAGCGGGTAAGCATTTCTCAGGTCATCCTTGCTTGAAAACGGAAGCTCCTCAAATGCCTCCTGACTTGTCACATCTGTTATACCAAGCTCTCTGTACTTCTTACCATAATAGCTGTCAGTCTTTACAAGTCTCTTTATCTGAGCGTCCACCTGACTGAGCTGTGTGTCATTTAACTTCATAATTTTTACTCTCCTTTTCCCTTTTGTCAGCCCATCGCCAACTACATCTTCATCGCATATTCAAATACTTTCTTGTTCACCTCTACAAACTTCGGATTCACTCCATTCTCAATGGCTGATATGATATCCGCCTCGTCAAGTCCCAGTCTGCCGCTGGCTGCTGCAACCCCGAGGAGTGCTATGTTGTAGAACTTTGCCGAACCAAATTCACGGCTTATCGCCGCGCCATCCATGACTATGCAATCGCATTTGTCCTTCAGGTAGTCAAGCATCGGCTGTGCCTCGTAGCCTGAATTCATGAGCGAGTCAGTCGCCGGTTTCACCGGGACGTTGTTGGTGATGACGATTCCTCCCTTTTTCAGATAAGCCAGATTGCGCACAGCCTCTGCAGGCTCAAACGCAAGTATAATGTCAGCACCGCCCTGGGCTATGAGTGGCGAATACGCCTCACCGATCCTCACATGGCTCGTGACACTTCCGCCTCTCTGTGCCATACCTATGGTCTCCGCCGAATGTACCGTCTCACCCTTTGCCATATACGCCGATGCGATGAGCTTGGACGCAAGAACCGTTCCCTGTCCGCCTACACCGCAGACCAGAATATCCTTATTCATTGCTAGCACCTCCTATCGCACCCACCGGACAGATCTGTGAGCACAGACCGCATCCCGTACACAGGCTTTCATCTATCGCCACCTTGCCATCCTTCAGGATGATTGCAGGACAGCCTATCTCTCTTATACATTTCTTACACTGTATGCACTTTTCGGATATCTCCATCTTGCCCGACGGCTTGGTGATGGCTATACAAGGTGACTTGAAAATGATCGCTTTGACGCCCCTGATATCCGCACACTCCTTAACTGCTGCCACGCTGGCCTCAAGATCAAGCGGATCAACAGTGACTATCTTCTTCACTCCGATTCCCTCGAGCACCTTCTGTATGCTCACCTTGTCCACGAACTGACCCATCATATTGCGTCCTGTTCCCGGATGTGGCTGGTGTCCCGTCATGGCTGTGGTCGAGTTGTCGAGCACACACAGGATCATATTCGCATCATTGTAAACTGCATTTACCACGCCTGTCATACCCGATGCAAAGAATGTGGAGTCTCCCACAAATGCAAAGCACACGCCATCTTCATCCACCCAGTGGAAGCCCTGCGCCATGGTGATTCCGGCTCCCATACACAGACAGGTATCCACCATGTCAAGCGGCATGGCATTTCCAAGTGTATAGCATCCTATATCTCCGCAGAAGTAGCTCTTTCTTCCAGCCATCGCCTTCTTTACCGCGTAGAATGACGCTCTGTGAGGGCATCCCGCACACAGCACCGGAGGTCTCACAGGAAGCTCTGGTGCATCTGACACATCCACCTGGGAAGTCTTCTCAAGGTCAAGGAAACCGCACAGGATATCCGCAGCCTTGTTGGTAGAAAGCTCTCCGCTCGCCGGCACATCCCCGGTCTGCTTTCCTCTGACATCTATATCCATATGATATCTGCCTGCAAGGCGTAATATCTGATTCTCTATGTATGGGCTGAGCTCCTCAAGACACATGACCTCCGTCACTCCGTCCAGCGCATCCTTCACAAACTGCTCTGGGAACGGATGCGGGGTTGCTATACGGACCAGCTTCACATCAGGCACGTTCTTAAGTGTCTCCTTTGCATAGCAGTAGCTGATTCCCGATGCGAATACCGCCTTGCTGCCGCTGCCCTCCACCGTATTCATGGAATAGCTGCCGAAGTCGTCCCCAATCTCTACATTTCTTTTTTCTATCATTGCATGATTGGCAAATGACAATCTCGGGAAGATGACCCATTTCTTTGAATCCTTTACAAATCCCTCATATTCCTTTGCCTTCCACTCGTCTTTTACCTCTATGGATGCGTATGCATGACACACTCTGGTTGTCGGTCTGAACAAAACAGGGGTCTTGTATTTCTCCGAGTAGTCAAATGCATCCTGTATCATCTGATATGCCTCCTCAGGAGTCGACGGGTCAAATACCGGGATCCTGCAGAAGTCCGCAAACATCCTCGTATCCTGCTCCGTCTGTGACGATATCGGTCCCGGATCGTCCGCAGACACGATGACCATTCCGCCCTTTATCCCGACATACGCCAGCGACATAATCGGATCCGATGCCACGTTGAGGCCCACCTGTTTCATGGTCACAAGCGTCCTCGCTCCACTGTATGATGCACTGGCAGCAACCTCCATGGCCGCCTTCTCATTTACCGACCACTCCACATGTACTCCGTCATGCGGATATTTCGCCACTGTCTCCAATATCTCCGAAGACGGGGTTCCCGGATATCCCGCCACCAGGTTCAGTCCCGCCGCAAGTGCGCCTAGGGCTATGGCTCCGTTACCCATAACATATTCTTTTCTCATAACAATACTACCTTCCAAGTCATTTATAAATTCTCTTATATTTCGATATTATACCCTCCACGGCTTTCAATGACAACAAATATTCGGGGCAGCACCACTTTACTGTTATAAAGTGGTGCTGCCCCGAATATTTTCTGCTATATATCTCTATACAATTTGCATGCACTGTATGAGCAGCAGCCATGCAAGTCCATAGTATGTGATAACTGCCACAAGATCATTTACCGTGGTGATGAGCGGGCCGGATGCCACTGCCGGATCAACCTTGATCTTGTGAAAGAACATAGGTACAAGGGTTCCAACCAGACTTGATATGACCATCGCCACCAGCAGTGATACGCCAACACAGCCAGATATCATAAACGCCTTTCCCATTGTGAAGCCTTTGAACACACCTATATATACCCCAAGGAAGATCAGTGACAACGCTCCCAGGATCAGGCCGTTTCCAAACCCAACTCTCATCTCCTTGACTACAAGGGACATTTTCTCCTTGCCGGTCAGATTCTCATCCATGAGCACACGGATCGTCACAGCAAGGGACTGTGTTCCGACATTGCCCGCCATGTCAAGGATGAGAGACTGAAAACACATGACGATCGGCAGCACCGCCACCACACCTTCAAATGCGCCTACAACCGTGGACACTCCCATGCCCAAAAACAGCAGTATGATAAGCCACGGCATACGTTTTTTCATGCTTTCAATTGTGGTCTCCTTCAGATCCTCCTCCGCAGTCAGACCTGCCAGCTTGGCATAGTCATCACCCAGCTCATCGTCCACTGCCTCTATGACATCCTGTGCGGTAAGGATACCGATTATCTTTTTTTCGCCGTTCAGCACAGGGAGGGAATCCTCCGCATAATCTTTGATATCTTCTATGCACTCCGATATCTTCTCATGATCTATCAGATACGGATAGGAATCAATGATTATATCGTCCAGCTCATCATGCTCCCTGGCAATGATGAGATCCTTCAGGTCGATGGCACCGCAGAACCTTTCGTCATCGTCAACCACGTAGAGGGTTGAGATATTGTCCTTTTCTCCCGCCTGCTGTACAAGCTCGTGCATGGCCTGACGTATGGTCAGATTTCTCGATATGCTTATATAATTGTTGGTGATAAGACTTCCTATCTCATCGTCATCGTAGGAATTTATGAGGCGGATGTCTGCTTTCAGGTCCTCATCAAGTATCGGGCGCAGCTGATTCTTGACTTTTTCATCCACATCCTCCAGAAGATCGACAGCGTCGTCCGAATCCATCTCATTTATGACTTCTGCCAGCCTGCCTATACCCAGCTCCTGTATATACTCCTCCGGTTCCTCTATATACGAGAAAATATTGGATATCCACTCCGGATCAAGACTGTCATACAGCACCTTTCTCTCTTCCTTTGTCAGCAGCTCCAGACTCTGGGCAATGTCCTTGTCATGGTAATCTTTCAGTCTGTCGATAAGCTGCTCTCTGCCATAACCACTTCTTATTATAATTACGATATCCTGTGCAAATGTTGGTTCCTTCAATATCTCTTTCGTCATTCTAAGCCTCCATTCTCCCTAAAAAAGGGCATAAAAAAACCATCGTAGCAAATGCTACGCAAACTCTACTGCTTTGTTGCGACATTCTTTAACGATGGACAGACTTAGACCTTATATAAAAAGCGCTTATACAGACACCTGAGGATAATCCGGGTCTGTTTCATCGTTATATGTACTTCGACCATGACTATCACAACTGTCCATATATACCGCCTCCTTTGTTTTTTCTTTTTAATGTATAATAACATGTCATCAAACAGAAATAAACATAGGCTTTGTAAATTTATATTTACATTTCTTATACATACATCCGGCAAATTCATGCTCTTCTTTTTAACATGCATATGTGATACAATGTTTCTTGAATTTTACGTGATAAGAATTTACTATGTCTGCAAGACAATCTGACAATCATGCAGCAAAGGAATTACAGACAGCATGTATTTATCATAGAAGGAGAATAACCATGAACAACAGACCATTTGCCGGCAGAACTGCTGCCGTTATAGATCTGGCAAAGCTCAGGAGCAATATTGCCAACATAAAATCAAGGCTGAAACCGGGTGTTGAATTTATCGCTGTCATGAAGGGCGATGGATACCGCCACGGTATTGCAGGACTTTATCCAACGCTGAAAGAATGTGGCATAGACAGCTACGCAGTCGCCATCTGGGAAGAGGGAAAGATGCTCAGGGACGCAGGGGCCACAGAGTCTATCCTTATCCTCGGCGATACAGCGGATGACATGCTGGACGAGGCCGCAAAGTACGACCTTGATCTCACTGTCTTTTCAATGGAGGGTGCTGAGAACATGGCTGCCGCTGCAAGAAGAGCCGGCAAGAAACAGAATGTCCAGATAAAGCTGAACACCGGTATGAACCGAATAGGATTCCCGGTATGTCAGGAATCATTTGACACTATAAAGAAGATCTGCGAGATGGATGACCTGAACGTAACAGGTATTTTTACACATTTTGCAAGGGCTGACGAGGGCGATCACACAAGTGCAAGAAAGCAGCTTGACCTATACCTCCACGCCGTAAATGAACTTGAGAAGATGGGGGTTGTCATACCAAAGCACCACGTAGCCAACAGCCCTGCCATACTTATGCTGCCTGAGGCGCAGCTCGACGCAGTCAGATGCGGTGATATCCTCTATGGCCTCACCCCTTCTGATGATTTTGACTGGAAGAATTCAGGACTTCAGGAGATCCTCAGCTGGTACACATACGTTGCCATGGTGAAGGAGGTTCCTGCCGGATCTGAGATTGGATACGGCGGAACATTTGTCACTGAAAGGCCTACCAAGATCGCCACACTTCCGGTAGGATTTGCAGACGGCTATAGCCGTTACCTGTCCAACAAGGGCAAGGTCATTATAAATGGCCACGAGGCACCGATCATCGGACGCGTATGTATGGATCAGTGCATGGCTGACGTCACAGACATCCCGGATGTACAGCGCGGTGACACTGTAACCCTTCTCGGCGAGGGCATGTCCATCGAGGATATGGCAAATATGCTTGATACCAATGTGGATGTGATCGTGTGCAACATATCGGTGAGGGTTCCGAGGGTGTATATAAACTAGCCATTTGTTGTACAAATATAATCAGACAATCGTTATATACCTGCGCAACGTTTCCAAATCCAGTAACGATGCACAATCGTAGAAAAAGACTGGAAAATTGAACTTTTGCATACGTCAATTTACCAGTCTTTTCTAATCTTTCATCAAACTATTCATCCTTTGAGCTCGATGTTGAACCCTTATCAATTCTCTTTATTGCGTTTCTTATGATTTCTTTTGCTTTATCCTCATTATTCGTCTCAAGTAGTGCGAGGATACTGTCAAGTAAAATACATAATTCCTGATTTTGCATTTCTTCCATCCTTTCCACCGCCTTTCATAATTGAAGTATAGCGGCTTTACCATGTGTTTTCAAGTCATTCATATTTCATCTTTTCAATCTACCTCCCCTTTAATTATTACTTTCCCATCTTTTACCCCCTGTTCCATCTTGACTTTATACGTCATCAGGCGAAGAAGATAGTCTGGCATCTTACGATTCCCAAGTTCCCAGTCTTGAAGCGTCCTATATGGTATCTCAAAATATTCGCAGAATTCATTTCTTGTCATACCAGTGCTTTCTCTCAATTGTATTAAATAATCCTTACTATTCATTTACATCATTCCTCGATTATCTTTTAAATTGTACATTCATACGCATTGTGTATATAATATCATACGCACTGCGTATTTGCAAGTAGGAATTATCCTTTTGCAATTCAATATAAAAAGGCATAGATATTTTCACCTATGCCTCTCTGTATCTTTCATTATTTTATTTCATCACCGCATTATACACATCCCTCTTAGGGACTCCGCGGTCAACAGCCGCCTGCTTGATCGCATCTTTCTTGGACATGCCCTGATCAACGTACATCTGGACATGTTTCTCCACGGACATAGCCTCGAATGAGCTCTTCTTCTCCTCCTCAAGCTTCTTCACATCAAGCCCCTCTATCACGATGACGAACTCTCCCCTCGGGTCTTCCTCCTCATAGCGGGAGATGGCCTCGGAGAGCATCATCGGCTCTATCGTCTCATGCTTCTTGGTAATCTCCCGGGCAAGAGTTATATGCCTGTCACCAAGAGTCTCCATGAGCTCAGCCAATGTCTTTTTCAACTTGTGTGGCGCCTCGTACATCACCATAGTCCTTGTCTCACGCTTCATCTCCTCAAGAACTCTCGCCCTGTCCTTCTTGTCATATGGGAGAAATGCCTCAAATGCGAATCTTCTGGTCGAAAGTCCAGAGCTGATGAGTGCCGATATGCATGCACAGGCACCCGGAACAGGCGTAACTTCAAGTCCGGCATCAAGAGCCTGTCTCACAAGCTCCTCACCGGGATCAGATATTCCCGGAGTTCCTGCATCTGTTATGACTGCCACGTTCTGTCCCTGCTGCATTTTCTCAACAAGAACCTTTGCCTTGTCGTATTTATTGTATTCATGGTAGCTTGTCATCGGGGTCTTGATCTCGAAATGATTTAGCAGCTTGATACTGTTCCTCGTATCCTCCGCCGCTATCACATCCACCTCTTCAAGAACTCTTACCGCCCTGTATGTCATATCCTCAAGATTACCTATAGGTGTCGCCACCAGGTATAACTTTCCTGCCATATATATCCTCTCTTCTGCTGAACATCTGAGTATTAAAAATCATAGATATCTCATGCTGCCTCTTATCTCTTTGCACTGCCTTCATACGTCGCCAGCAGCTGCTCCGTATACACTCCCGGAGCCTTGTAGACTATCATAGGCGGATCGATCTTGATCATGGAATTGCCACCCTTCACAGCCTCAACTATCACCATGTTCGGCTCCTTATCTATGTATGGGTGTACGAGCTGCATCCTCTTCGGCTCAAGCCTGTGCTCATGCAGACATTCAAATATCTCAGCAAGCCTGAACGGCTTGTGTATCATATAGAAGCTTCCGCCGGGTTTAAGGGCATACTCTGCCGCCGCCACCACCTGATTCAATGTCACATGTACCTCATGTCTCGCTATGTTCTTAGGTGCATCCGGATTCTCCAGACCGTGACTGCCCTTTATGTATGGCGGATTTGAGGTCACTATGTCAAAGGAGGCCTTCTTGTAGTTACAAGAGACCTCCTTTATATCTCCGTTATCTATTCGTACTAAACCGCCAAGCCCGTTGAGACTCACGCTCCTTGCCGCCATGTCCGCGCATGCGGGCTGGAGCTCTATGCCTATAAACCGTGCTCCATCTGCCATTTTACCGCCAGGCTGCTGAGTCACCCCTGCATCCGAATTAGTAACTCCATCTACGGCAATACAATCATGTGAGGATCTACAAGCATCAGCATTCAAACCAGCAAGTCTCTCATCCCGGGTTAGCGATGCCTCTCCATACTCCTTTGCAGCAAGAAGTATAGGTATGATACCTGTTCCTGTCCCGAGATCCATATATCTGCCGCCGCGCTTAAATCTCACATAGTTTGCCAGCAGCACAGCATCCATCCCAAAGCAGAACATTCCGCTGTTCTGTATGATCTGATAACCCTTGCACTGCAGGTCATCTATCCTCTCACAGGATTTAATAACCTCTTCCGGTCTAATCGTCAAATTTGGACTTTCCACCCTTGTCCTCCAATGCCTCAAGTGCCTTGTACTCCTCAGCACTGAGTCTTTCTGAATTCTTTCTTCTCTTAGGCTTGAACTTGAGTTCAGCCACAGGATACTCCATAACTTCCTTGTTGTCATCCTTGTCTGTCACCACGATCTTAACCTTCTGTCGGAGAACGTTCACTGACATGACCTCGCCCTTGTTGCCATCTATGGTCCTGACGAAATCTCCTACATTCGGAAGCTTCTCATTCAGATACTCGTAAGTGTCCTGCTCATGCTTCAGACAGCACATAAGTCTTCCGCACACACCGGATATCTTAGTAGGATTCAGTGACAGGTTCTGCTCCTTTGCCATCTTGATTGATACTGGAACAAACTCCGACAAATGCTTGTTACAGCAGAGCTCCCTTCCACATATGCCGATTCCGCCAACCATCTTGGTCTCATCGCGGACACCGATCTGTCTGAGCTCTATTCTTGTCTTGAACACAGATGCCAGATCCTTTACTAGCTCTCGGAAATCGATTCTCCTGTCTGCTGTGAAGTAGAACAGCACCTTATTGTTGTCAAATGTATACTCAGCCTCGATGAGCTTCATGTCCAGCTTATGCTTTGCGATCTTCTCAAGACATATGCCAAATGCTCTCTTGCTCTTCTTCTTGTTATCCTCGTATCTTCTGGTGTCATCCTCTGTGGCAATTCTTATGATCGGCTTGAGTGACGCCGTTATCTTGCCCTCTTCTACCTCTCGTCTTCCCAGAACCACTTTGCCGTACTCCACACCCCTTGCGGTCTCGACAATGACAAAACTGCCGGCCTCGACCTCAAAGTTCTGTGGATCAAAATAATATATCTTACCGTTTGGTCTGAAACGAACTCCTATAATCTCTTTCATTAACAATTCTCCTTCATGGTTAGGAGCATAAGCTCCATGACAATGTCAAAGCTGACATTCGCCTCAAGTCTGACCTTGGCCTTGTCCATAGACTTGAGAACCTTTTCTATACCCTCATAGCTGATGTGTGAGGACTGCTTTCTTATATCAGAATAATACTCCTTGAACATCAGACGGCCCGGGTTGTTGGACACCTTAAGCATAAGAATGTCCCTGTACCACATCATCATCAGATCGATGTAGTCACTTATCTTGAGCTTGTACAGCTCCATATTCTTAATGGCAAATATCATGTCATCAACCGACATATCACTTATATGTCTCATGAACTTCACCACATTTTCCTTGATCTCCTTGTACTCATCACTAGTTGCAAGCCTGATGGCCTTTCCCAGATTGCCCTGGGCAAAATCCATACAGAAGTCAGCCTTCTGCTTGTCCAGCTTGAGCTCGTTCATGAGATAATCAAGTATATCATGCTCCCTGACAGGCTTCACATTCAGCACTATACACCTGGACTGTATAGTCTGAAGCATCTTATCAAGATTGTTGGTGAGCAGTATGATTATTGCATAGGACGGAGCTTCCTCGATCGTCTTTAACAAAGCGTTCTGTGCATTCACATTCAGAAGCTGTGCATCCTCTATAACATATATCTTATATCTGCTGCTATAAGGCTTGATATCAATATCAGAATTCACCTGATCACGTATCTCTTCAACCGAGATCACATTTGGCTTGTCGTGGGTCACCCACACGATATCAGGCTGATTTCCCGTCTCACACTGAAGACATGACTTACAATGATTACATGGCTCTGTACCGCCCTCCTCACACTGGAGAGTCTTGACCAGCGCCCTGGTAAGGGTCTTTTTTCCACTTCCTGTCTCGCCATTGATGATGTAGCCCTGGGATATCTTACCCAGCTCAATGCTGCTCTTGAAGTGGCGTATTATGTCCTCATGTCCGATTATGTCTGTGAAATCTATCATATATACCAACCCCCTTACAATTAATTGTTTCTGTATGTCTATTCTGACCTTCTCCAAAATCAAAATATATTAAAGATTAAGTTTCTTCTCTACATACCCTACTATTATACCATGAATCTCATCAATAGGTAAAGTAGCGTCTATCTTCACTATCCTCTCAGTGTGCATATCCGCAAGCATGCGGTATCCATCCACGACCTTCTGATGGAACTCCAGTTTTTCATTCTCCATTCTGTCAAGTTCAGCCTGGTTCTTCTTTCTCGATATTCCCTCCTGGGCGTCGAGATCCATGAGGAATGTCATATCGGGCATGATACCCTGAAGTGCAAATTCATTTACCTTGTATACTGTGTCAACTCCAAGACCTCTTCCGATTCCCTGATACACAGCAGATGAATCCACAAATCTGTCCGCGATCACCGCCTGACCGGCTTCAAGTGCAGGCTTTATGTTCTCCTTTACAAGCTGGGCTCTCGCCGAAGCGTACAGAAGCAGCTCCGTCATGTATCCCATCTCCGTGAAATCCTTATTCAGGATAACCTCGCGGATCGCCTCGCTTATAGGATTTCCACCCGGATCTCTGGTTATCAGCACGTCATAGCCTTTCTTCTCCAGATATTCCTTAAGCAGCTCCCTCTGTGTGGTCTTGCCCGCTCCGTCCGGGCCCTCTATAGTTATAAATATTCCTCTCATATCCTAACCCTGCCATATGCTGTTCCTACACATGTACACCTTTCATATTTATATTGTGATTCTTCTCAAACCTTCCAGATAGTAATGCTACATATCATTCTCCGCACAGAACTTTGATATAACCGTCATTGACTCCTGCCACATTAAGTCCGTTGTCTATCATGGACTTTATTCCGCTCACTGCCTGTCGGTCAACTACCTCTCCCGGCGCCAGCACCGGTATTCCCGGCGGATATGCATATACAAATGCTCCCGACACCTTTCCAGCCGCACCCTCAATCGGCACGCTCTCCACAGGTCTGTCCCATGCGATTCCCGGCGGCATGACTGACCTTCTGCCGGATATGATATCCAGCTCCTGCCGGTCTGTTTTATCCGGCTCATAGCCAAGGTTCCCGTCTATCTCAGCCACCGCATTAAATAGTATATCATAACTATCTGCACTGTCCACAACAGATGATATACAAATGACATAACTCACCGATGCCATCTCAACGATTAGCCCATACCTGTCCGCCAGAATATCAGCAAGCATAACTCCTGTGAATTTCTGTCCCGACTCGTCCACAGTTCCCGGTCTCACGACAAATACCAGCCTGCCCTCATCATGGTCGAACACTTTACACGCATTACAGATCTCATCATTTTTCACTGAGGAAGCATCAGGTCTGAACAGCCGTATATTTCTGAGCCCATCACATTGCCCGGCAAATGTCTCAAGCCTCCGTCCATACTCAGCAAATGCATCTCTGTTATTTGCGCCAAATGCAACCGCCTTCTCCATGCTCTGCATAAATATATATGAAGGCGAAGATGTCTGGAATATCTGCAGATATCTTCTAACCCTCTCATCAAGCTCAGGATCCATAACATGAAGCAGTGATGTCTGTGTGAGTGCCGGCATGGTCTTGTGCAGGCTCTCTATTACAATATCTGCCCCCTGCTTCATGGCAGTCTCATGCCCTTCCATGAAATTCAGATGCGCTCCCTGTGCCTCGTCCACAATGAGATATATTCCATACCTGTGTACTATCCCGGCTATGGTCCTTATATCAGATATGACACCCTCATATGTCGGCGATGTGATTATCACCGCTCTTGGCTTTCTGCCATCTGCTACCAATTCCTTAAGAGCAAGCTCCAGCTTATCCGGCGATATGTCACCCAGTATGTCTGTCTTCTCTGACATTTCACGATCATCTTCATCGCCTGGAGCCATCATTTCCGATATTTCGCAGTCATCTTCTCCATCATCTGACATTCCATTCGATATTGCTCCGACTTCATTCTGACCCACACCGTCAGGCCAGCTCATACTCACATAATCCGGCACTATATACTCGGGCTCAAGCTCCAACATACAGATAGCGTTGTACACCGCCTTGTGGCAGTTTCTTGCCGCAAGTATCACGTCTCCCCTGTGACAGGTGGCGTGTATAGCTGTCATAAGTCCGGATGTGGAACCGTTCACCAGCATATATGTTGCAAATGTCCCATACACCTTCTTCATCTCGGCAAGACTGTCCGCTATGAACATCTCCGGCTCGTGCATGTCGTCAAGATCTTTAGCCTCAGTGAAATCATGCGCATATACCCCGTTCCAGAAGTTTTCCCGGGATTTTGAAATGTTATCAACATTTTGGACGGCTTCTAGCGGCTGCCTCTTGTGTCCCGGCATATGCCACGGGTATGTGCCCTTCTCTATATATTTTTCAAGCGCTTCATTTATATATTCCTTCACCATTTTTCTCCGTAACATAGATTCTGTGTGATATCATACCATACTTTTATGTATTTGTGACAGCACGGACTTCTCCAGTGTCTGCACATATATAAAAAAACAGGAGGAGCTTTATTCTGCTTCTCCTGCGAGGGGGTATGAAAAGAAAGTTTTTCCTTGATTATGATCTTCCAAATGCCGTAACAGCATCCTCGATCTTCTGTAATTCGTCATCGGTCATGACTGTATGTGCCTGCTTCTCAGCAGCCTTGAGATTGCTGATGATCTGTTCAGGCTTTGAAGCACCGATCAGCACTGTTGTGACCTCCGGCTTGTTCAGCAGCCATGCGATGGCAAGCTCTGAGAGCTTCATATCATATCCGGCTGCGATCTCATTTAACTGATTGAGGAGAGGTCTAGTTTCAAGCACCTGATCCTCATGAAGGAATCTTCCGTCCTTCACTGCCCTGCTGTCCGCCGGCATATCCTTCAGATATCTGTCTGTCAGCATTCCCTGTGCCAGAGGCGAAAAGCATATGAGTCCCTTGCCTGATGCGTATGTCTGCTTCAGCAGTCCATTCTTCTCGACAGATCTGTCCAGTATGCTGTATCTGTTCTGATTTATCACAAATGGCACATGGAGCTCATCAAGTATGCGCTCAGCTTTTGCCATGGTTGGTCCATCATAATTGGAAAGTCCTACGTAGAGTGCCTTTCCGCTCTTTACTATCTGCGCCAGCGCACCCATGGTCTCCTCAAGCGGAGTGTTCGGATCCATTCTGTGATGGTAGAATATATCCACATAAGGGATGCCAAGTCTTTTAAGGCTCTGGTCCAGACTCGCTATGAGATACTTTCTGCTGCCCCAGTTGCCGTAAGGGCCTTCCCACATATCGAATCCGGCCTTCGTGCTGATTATCAGCTCATCCCTGTACGCACCCAGATCCTCTCTGAGTATCTTTCCAAAGTTCTCCTCCGCACTTCCGTACACTGGACCATAGTTGTTTGCTATATCAAAATGTGTTATTCCGTTGTCAAATGCGGTAAAACACATCTTCTTCATATTCTCGTAGTCGTCATTTGTTCCAAAGTTGTGCCAGAGTCCAAGTGCCAGAGGCGGCATCATAAGACCGCTCTTGCCGCAATGTCTGTAAAATCCTGTACCCTCAACATTCTTATATCTATCTGCTGCTGCCTTATAATCTCCCATATCGATACCTCTCTTAAAAATATTTTGTTCATAATATCCGCTCCCCGATCATATAAAACCCGGGAGTTACGCAAAAGAAACCCCCCCACTTACAACTTCACTTAAAATTTCATAGACGCAGATGGTTTCTTTTTATGTATGCAAGTTATCACGCTAAAGTAAAGAGGAATTATCCACCAAATCATAAGCTGTGTTCTTCCATAAAATCAATAAATTCAGCCAATGGCACCGGCTTCTCATACAGATATCCCTGATACCATTTACAGCCAAGCTCCAAGAGCTTATCTCTTTGTTTAACCGTCTCTACAAATTCCGCAATAATTTTTATATGCAGCCTATCCGCAAGAGTGACAATTGAAGAAACAATCTGCTGATTGGTCGCATTAGTCAAAATATCCTTGACCAGTGAACCATCAATCTTTACTACCCCAAAATCACCTGACTGCAGATAAAGTATCGACGTATGTCCCATACCAAAATCATCAATCATCATCACATGTCCCTGAGCCTTTAGATGATTCATCTTTTCAATAACCATTGTGGCCTTTGACAGCATATCCTGCTCCGTAATCTCAAGCCACAGCTGCGACGGCTTCACATTATACTTTTTCAGTGTCTTATCTATATATTTGTCCACATCCCATAAAAACGACTTGGCGGTCAGATTCATTGAAATCTTAAAATCTGGTCCGCATTCCTTTGACACCTCTGCAATAGAAAAAACAGTCATATCGATTATCCGTTTCTCCAGATCTTCAAGTAAATCACCCGCCTTCGCCAGATAGATAATGAGCGGTGGATAAATCAATCCGTAAACCGGATGCTTCCAGCGAAGTAAAGCCTCTCCACCTATACAGCGTCCTTTTTCATTCACCTGAGGCTGTATCAGAAGATATAGCTCTTTATTTTCAATTGCAGTCCGCAGGTCATGTAGCAGCATACGGCTTATCTGTCCTATCCTGCCGGACTGTGACAGCAGTTCATAGCTCTCATTGAGCTCTTCCTTACCCCTGATGAAGCTTATGAGCCCATCCATCGCTTCCTTTGCGTTCCTGACAGCCAGTCTGTCGTTCAGCCGCAGGAAAGGCACATA